>OLID01000560.1_pt1 | contig 14956 bp, 15 predicted proteins | sample 1609361 | NCBI WGS metagenome assembly OLID01 (sample SAMN05416778, study PRJEB24817) | seawater metagenome | isolation source: Sea water | place: Canada:Atlantic | collected 2013-07
CGAGATTTCTGCCTGTCTCGTGGGCTCGGAGATGTGTATAAGAGACAGCACCAAGACGCCATTAAAAAAGGCTTGGCGATGCAAAAATCAGATGGGCTATGGCAAGTTCCTTATTTACCGATTGATCCGGCCGATTTAGGCCGTAGCTATGACGCAGTTGTCAGGGTAAACAGTCAATCTGGTAAAGGTGGCGTGAGCTTCTTACTTGAGCGCGAAGGCGGTTTACAGTTACCGCGAAAACTTCAAATTGAATTCAGTAAAATCGTTCAACAACACAATGATACCAGCGGCAAGGAAATGAGCGCTTCGGATATCGTCAGCTTGTTTGAAACAACGTATTTACGCCAGCCAGATTGGGCGGAGTTTGTTCAATGCCAAATCAACACCATTGAGGGTAATCAACAGCAAATCGACATTCAATTGAAAGTGCATGGAGAGCGCGTCAATATCAGTGGCGTGGGTAATGGCCCAATTGATGCGGCATCGAATGCGATTAAGCAGGTATTGAACTCGCCAGTAGAAATCGTTGATTATCACGAACATGCTATCGGTGAGGGCTCTGGGGTGACGGCTGTGTGTTATTTAGAACTAAGAACTGATGACACGAGCACACGCTTTGGCGTAGCAAAAGATAGCAACATTATGACTGCGGCAGTCAAAGCCCTACTCAGTGGTATCAATAGAAGCGAGCATCGCAAGCGTATTCAAGCTGTCATAAATTTGGCTGACGCAACAACGAAAGAGCAGGAGCAAGATCAAGAGAGCAGCCCAGCCTAGCGCCATAGCGGAAACCGAATAACAATGCCCAGTTGAATTAGTGTGAATTCAATCTTACATTTTTTATATACAGAGCGTGACCAAACCTTATAGACGGCTTCGTGCCAAAAGCAGCCTTTCATACACTGACTCTATTAAGACAGTTTTGATACGTTAGCAGACATAAGCCTTTGCTTATTTAACTGCGACCATTTCGACAATTATTTGTAAAAAGGATAGTTTATGTATGGATGGTTTTTTAGTCAAAAACTATAAAACTGACACCAGCAGTGCTGAATAATCAGTTAAAGTGTCTGAAGGCTTTTACACATACGGCATAACAAAGGGTTACTAATCCTATAGTGGTGGTTTTTACTGAATACCACCGTTAATTTATGAACAGGTATCTAATATTTTTACCGTGAAGTTAATTTACCAATCACTAGAAACAAAAAAACACTGATTACTACAACCAGTGTTTTCTAGAGACGAAACTTAAAAAGCTATATTAAGATTGTTTTTTAAATCGACGTGATGCTAAACCCATAAGAGCTAATCCGAAGATGGCAAGGGTAGAAGGTTCTGGTACTTGCACTGTTGTGAACTGAAAGGATGCATTTAAGTATTTCACTTGATTGCTAGATGATGTATTTGATGGGTATGATAAACCTGTTCCTCCCAAATTATAAACTGCGTTGCCTGTATGGGAAATAATGGGGTTAAAAGTATGTCCAGAGCCAATAAATATGGCATCATCAAGAGTAAGGAACGCTGCGATTCGATAAGTTGAACCAGCAAATAAATCAACTTCACTAGTTAAGTCATTCCATCGATAACCTGCTAACAAGGTATTGCTTGTACCATTACTAATGGTGCTAGTAGCCAATAATGTACCCGAATTATCCCATAATCCAACATCAATATCTGCTAATAAACCATCACTATTATTATCAAATGCTCCGAATGAATATACTGATATATCTTGGGAAGTCGTAAATTCCCACCCCCATGTACCATCAGCACCTCCAGTACTAAAAGATGTAGGTGATGTAACCGCTATCAACCCCGCATTTGCAAAACCACTCACAGATAAAACCAAACCAACCAAAGTTGCTTTTAACATTTTTATGTTCATTTTTTATTTTCCTTGGCAATACGTCCCTTGAAAGAGAATGGTATTGTTTTTGTCATTTATAATTGTGCATGCACAATTCATACCAAAGATAAAAACCCTTTTTTTCAGCGCTATAGCGATTATCGAAAAATACAGCAACATAGAAATGTAAAAAAACTTGACACTTGTGTAATCGTAATAATTGTTTCGTTTGCATTTATTTAACAAATGCTAAAGCTATCACGAACAACTGCATTCCTGTATAAACCCGCGCATTAAACAACCGCCTTAGCAAACACCCTGAGTTTGCAATATATGAACCGTAGAAAAATTCGACCCACAAGCACCTAAAAAAAGCAGTAACTCTACTGAAAGCCAAACAACTACATTAGACATTCCATCTAAAATAATTGAAGAACAGCACCAAGCTGTTGTTACTTCACATCCAGAGTCAGAACGCACTGTAAAGGTGAGTCTCAGCTAACCAAAAAAAATTAGTGAATTTACAATGCATGCAATTTTTATTGTTGATGGAACCAGTCGCTCCCCTTTTTACTCAAAATCGCAATTGTTTTTTGAAAAGCTAACGTCAGCTATTGGCTAACTTCTGCCTTTAAAAGCTTAACGGCCAATGTCTGCTCATCGCTCAGGCTGTGTGAAAACCTAAAACGAAGACCAATCTGTCGTTATTCAGATATTTTTACGCAGATTTAAACCCATATTTAAGTCATTAGGCTATCTAGCAGTAATGTAAATATTATCAGTCACGGTTCTAAAAAGGATGGCAAATTAGCTTGTATACTGCGCAATAGAGAGGATTTTGCTAACAACTCGCCATCATTCCTGCATGGCGGTAATGAGTGTGTGTATTCCAACAATCGACATCATTCGTTTTAGATTGTAGGCCAGTACATGGAGGCTCATTTCCGTACTGACGTTTTTCTTGCGTGTCATCAAGAAGTGCGTTGCCCCCATCCACATTTTGATGGTGCCAAACGGGTGTTCGACGGTTTGTTTTCTAATGACCGTCGTTTCAGGTGCAGCATCTAACCTTGTTTGCATTACGTCAATTTCAGCCTCATGTATCCAACGCCGCATTTTCCTCGGTTCTGTTTTTGATTGGGTACATTGAGCACGAATTTTACAGTCCCTGCATGCGATATGATTGACATACACCTTCTGCTCTAAGCCACTCTCATACACGTTTCGCCGATGTGGTAGCTCCTCTCCAGCTGGGCAAACATAAATATCTTTGTCTTGGTCATACTTGAACAATGATTTATTAAATATGCCTTTCTTTTTAGAACCCGATGTATCGATTTGGGGGACTAAAGCTGTCGCGCCTAAATCCTGAGCTGCTTTAATATCATTACGACTGAAATAACCTTTGTCGGCGATAACGGTGATATCTTTTCTATCTAGAGCCTCTTGCACTAGCGTTGTAACGGGCGTTAGTTGGCCTCGGTCTGTCGACATCGTGATGTCATGACTGACAATAAGATGATGTTTTGTATCAACTGCGCTTTGCACGTTATAGCAGACCTTGCGATTCATGTTATCGGTTTTCATTAAACGCGCATCGGGGTCATTTAACGATAACTGCTTGTCTGGGTGAGCATTAACGGCTTCTTCAATTTCTTGTAACTCAACAAGGCGATTCTTGAGCCAGGCTAATTTATCTTGCATCAACCCCACATCTTTATCACTTTTATCGTTAGCGTCTGCACTATCTAACTTCAATAAATAGTCGCTGATACTCGTTTCAATTAATGCAATATGGTCCTTGGCTTTTTGGGGAGTGAAGTTATTCTTTTTGGCATTTACAGCTTTAAATTTGCTGCCATCAATGGCGAATACCGCATCGCTGAACATGTTCATTTGACGGCACAGTTGAACGAACTGGCGGCAAGCATTCTTGATGCCTTTGCCGTTGTCTTTTCTAAAGTCAGCAATGGTTTTGAAATCAGGTTGCAAACGTTCGACTAACCACATCAGTTCAACGTTGCGATGCGTCTCTTTTTCCAAACGGCGTGATGATTGAATACGGTTTAGATAACCGTAAATATATAACTTGAGCAGTGTTGCTGGGTGATAACAAGGACGGCCTGTTTGTTTTGCCTGCACCCGATTAAAACCTAATGATTCAAGATTTATTTCATTCACAAAAACATCAATGACTCGAACGGGATTATCTTCAGTGACAAAATCATCTAGCACTTCTGGTAGCAGTGTAGTTTGTGTTCTTGATTGACCTTTAATATGGTGAGACATCACAGATTCTCTCTGGTTTGGCTGACCATTTAATTATACTAAAAACGGAGATTAGATAGGTGATTACATTAAGACTGATTGATCATATAAACACCGTGCTTAGTCCAAAAGGTGATCAATAGTTTTCACACAGCCTGAGCGAAAAGCGGACCGTCACCACCGCGATGGTGGTGGTCTGCTTAAGACAAGGAGCGGACTTTGAGGTTTTTTTGCTACTTCAGGTATGTGCCATCCCCCGACATAAATAATGTCCCTTTCGACTGGCAAGTCCCATCCCAAAAGCAGACATAGCATTGTTTAAAGCTTAAGTGATTGTTATTCTGCTGCATCCCATTACAAGGCTGGCTCAAATGCAATCAGTATTACAAATAATAACTTTGTTTTTCACGGTTCTTTTCTTATTTTCTTGCTCTGATATTGATGGGTCGCCTCAGCAGCCCGACCATACTTTCACCCCGAAGAATAATACGCAGACTTTTTCGGGTGTTAACTCCCCCAAAGTGCTGATAGATGAGGCACACAACAACTTTCACACTGCTAGTGGACGTTATAGTGCATTCCAACAGGTATTAGCAAGCGACGGTTACACAGTGACGGCTAGCAAGAAAGCTTTTACATTAGATATGTTGAAAGACACTGACATTTTAGTTGTAGCTAACGCGCTAGATGCAAATAGAAAGGATTGGATGCCGCCATTTGGAGATGCTTTTAAAGGGGCAGAGGTAAAGGCGGTTAAGCAATGGGTGACAGAGGGTGGTTCATTGCTACTAATTGCAGACCACATTCCATTCCCAAAGGCTGCTGAATCATTAGCAAAATCGTTCGGTTTTGAATTCACTAATGGGCACGTTGATAGAGCAGTGTTTAAAATCGATGATGGGAGTCTCACCAAGCATGAGGTTACGCAGTCATCGAAGAACAACATACAGTTTAGTAATATGAATGACTTAAGTAGTTCTGACTCTCAGTATCTTAAGCAAATAAAGACATTTGGAGGCTCAGCTTTTACTCCGCCTCAAAATGCTCAATCTATTCTGAAATTAGGCAGTTGGGCTTATTCACGAACTCCGGAAATACCTTTTCAAATAAAGCCAGAAACCCCTAAGATACCGATGGACGGCTGGTCGCAAGGAGCCGTTTTAGAATTCGGTGATGGTCGGGTTGCTGTATTTGCCGAAGCAATGATGTTTACTTCTCAAGTATACGTACCGACAGGTGAGAAAATGGGATTAGTATCAAAAGGCGCTGAAGATAATGAGCAGTTCTTATTAAATATTATGCATTGGTTGAGTGGTTCAACTTAAACACTCAATTGGCCCTATCCATCCAATTGCAGACATTCGCGACGCAGTACCAAAAGATAGCAGGTGCAACAAAGCTATCGTTAGCGATGTCGATATTTTAAGTTTTATTGTGATTCTTTCGAGCTAATACTCGCGTTCTCTCTTCGGCACCTGAAACAAATACTATTTCAGCTAATGGTAGCTTTTTCTGTATTCAAATTAGATTTGAGGTTATTTACTGTTCGCTTCGATACTTCGTTCTGAAATAAACCATTGCTCTAGGTCAACCGCAAAAGTTGAATGTGATTTTGAGTACATCTGTTGTGAGAGAGCTAAGATACTGTTTTTATCTAACTCTTGCTCCATTTGAGCTTGGGCTTTTTTCATAACAGCGTGGATACCACACATACCTTTACATACCCAACGGGGCGGTGTGCCGTCAAAAATATCCATTCGTTGGCGAATTTCTTTGCAGTCAAAGATAGACTTATCGCCGTCAATTGCATGAACGATATCTAGGACACTTATTTTTGAAGGTGATATCGCTAGTTCAAACCCTCCCCTACGGCCCTGCGAACTCTTAACTATGTTCGCTTTTGCCAGTTTAGTAAATAGTTTGCCAAGGTATTCATATGGTACGCCTTGTAGCTTAGCTGCTTCTCTTACTGACATTACTATTGGCCTGCCGTTCTCATCAAGCATATTGACTAGGCAATGAATTCCATATTCCACACCAGAGCTATAAAAAGCCATATTTTCCTCGATGGTTAAACTTAATGGGAGTAAATACACCCGCATTTAGTTAAATGCTAACATATATCAAAATAAATCCGAATGAATTTGTCGGATTTGAGTTTTTGCTGTATTCTCTTATGTAAAATTATGCTGAGCTCTTCCGAATTACGTCAAGGTTATTTGCACGTATTGACCGTCCTTAGGGGAGGGCGATACGAACTAAGAGTAGTTGCATAAATCAACAATAGGAAATCAAAATGAAGTCCGCTACCAGTTTTATCATCTTATGTTTATTCTTTCTTAACACCGTGTCAGCGAACGAAATCGACGACATTGAGCTGATCGATTTTAAGACTAAGCAAGTCGTTACGTTATCAAAGTTCGATAAAACTAAGCCAAGCTATATTAAATTGTGGGCTACATGGTGCAAACCTTGTATGGAGCAAATGCCTCACTTCCAAGACCTTCAAGAGGAGTATGGCGACAAAATTAATATATTAGCCGTGAATATCAATATAAATGAAACAATGGATTATATTAGCGACGTAATCTCAGAAAACAGTCTATCTATGCCGATTCTTTTAGATAAGGAAGGCAAATTAAGTGAGGCTTTAGGCTTAGTCGGTACTCCCTATAGCGTGCTTATTAATACAGACAACAAAATAGTATATACAACGCACGAATCTAACAGTGTTCTTGACACATTTGTTGCTAAATTGGCGAATGGTGAAAAATTAGCAAGTGACCATGATAAAGCGCTCTCATCATCAGAGAAGATGTCGATCATTGAGCCTTGGTCGAAAGGTAGGCACACACTGTTTTTTACCGCTACGTGGTGCGATTGGTATCTTAAAGAATCAAGGCCTAACATGGCAAGCAACTGCAAAAAGATTCAATCAAGTGCCAATGAATTAAAAGATCTATCTGAGGCAAAATCTGTACATGGTTTCGTCAACCATTTGTGGACAGATGAAAAAGCACTCAACGACTTCACTGAGCTTTATGAAATTGATTATCCTGTTGAAATAGATGAGAACGGCGTACTATTTACTCACTTTAATATAAGGAGTATACCAACAATGCTCATAGTAGAAGATGGTAAAGAAGTGGAGCGAATAAACGCTGAACAGATAATAACATTATTGGAGAAGTAGTGCCGGTGAATAGTTTGCTAATAGGAAAAATGCAACCCGTTTATTGACATTTAAAGCATGTTCACTTGTACTGCTTTTCATAAAGTTGTAAGGCCGTTTTTTGTAAATCTGAGCGGCTTGTTACTCAAGTACACAAAAACTACTGAAAATGGTGCGGCAAAGAAAAACTCCGATGCAGTAATTTAGTGGATGCGTATGACAGCAATAAGGTAAAATTAGAAGTATTTGCTGGAATTAGATCCGTCCGGTTTCTGCCTCTTAGGAGCCATCTGAATGTGGAAAGTCGGGTGACTCTTATTCGCTCACTCCTGCCATTGGCTGTCGGTATATCTGAGGGTCCGCTTTACGTACGTTGCTGCCGTTCAAATTTCAAAACTTGAACGGCAGCAATTGTTTAGATTATCAGTTATCTGCCCCCCATTCAGATCCACGTTGATGTCCTCGTTTGATTAATTCGGCTTTGAGCGAAAAGCGGATATTGCAATAACTCTGGTCGTAGTGGGCTTCAAACAATCAATCACCGGACATTCAAGTTATCTGCTTATCTTTAAAATATGTGACGGTTTTGGTTTGTATCCTATTCACGGGAGTTTCGGCAAAACAGCAGTTAGAGGGGATTTTTTTCCACTATTTATTGTTAGTACCCAGACCAACAGATGCGAGCACATAAATTACTTAGTTTGTTTGATGAAGGTTAAAACTACATATTAACTTTGGATATTAGGCTCAATTTTTTCGAGTATGGGCTTTATGATAGTCTTTAATGACAACTACTGGTTAAAAAAATAACAAATAGAGAGTTATATATGACTGCGTTTGATTCAGGGAAAAGCTTTTTTAGTCTACCAGTAGTATGGATTACTGGAGGGGTGTTATTTGCAATTGCTGCGTCAATATCTTGGGCTATATATGACTATGAAAACTTAACCTTTTGTCGAAGCAGTGATTGCTTCAATTATTTTGTAATTGTGTTCAAAGTGCCGCTCGGGATATTAGCACTGATCATACCTATTGGAGCAGTGTACGCGGCTAATCATAGATCTGCTATATCAATAGAGCAAATGCGGTTATCAAGAGAACAAAACAAGTTTTCTAATTACTTTAAACATAAAGAAGAGTTTTCATCCTTTATTAAAAATAATGCGGGTGGAGCAGATTTTCCAGACCAATTACATAGACTTTTTTATGGCGATATAAATAAGTGGACAGGTAAAGCCAATACACAGTTTGTAACCAACAGAATATGGAGTGGCATGTCAGAATTAATTGGCCCTTATCAAAGATTACAAATGACTACACATAAAGATACCAAAGAACGTTTGGAAATCATGTATTCATTAGCTCGTTATTGTACCAATTTGTCCCAGGAATTTGGAATGGGTTCTGTCGCGATGCCCTATATTCTGCAGTATAAAGGTAAACAGATTTCTATGAGTGAATTCACAATATTTGCGCCATTAGTGCAATTTAGTAATACCGTTAGGGTTCTGCATTCTGCTGCTAGTTTTGACTCAGATTTAAAGGATTTAAAAATGTGGAAGCCTATAGCAGAAGAAGGCTACGACCTTCCTGAATTATTCTTTAAGTCTGATGGGAATAACCTGTATATTACTAATGAAAAAGCGTTTAAGGATTTCGATTTCGATGGCATGTGGGATAGAGTAAATAACTTTAAATTCCAAAAATAGTAGATACTACAAAACATACTCGGCAATGATTGCGACGTCTCGGGTTGGTTTTTAGAGCCTAAGCTTTTGCGACTCTCAGGTGTGAGATGTAAGTAACTTGATACTCCTCTAAGCTGACCATGTAATGGAATATAAGAGGGATTAATGTAAGAATGAATTCAGGCTAATTCAGCTAAGAGCTCTTTTTTTATTCTTTGAAAACTCTGATGATTGAGTCAGGATCATCACTAGCTGGTAATGAATTTATTTCATCATAGGTATAAGCGTGTTCACCGGCTCGTGACTTTTCTTGAGTCTTAGCATTGGCTCCAAAAAATACATGAAGCACAAAGTGGTATATAAAAGTGGTTGTGAAAATTAGTATTTTTTTAATTGTGTTCATAATTGAAATCCTAGTCGTTAGTGTCAAATTCCCATAACGCTGAGTAGATTGAACACTTAAAATCATAGTAACTATTGTCTTTATTGTTAATTTATCATCTGTGTTTGACTATATAAGCTGTTGGATACTTTATAAGGCTCAGTATAATTTTACTCCATAAGGATAAGTTAGTCATCATTACTGGCCGTCCGGCTCCAAAAGTCAGCTAAATCGCTTTCATAATGTTCATAGGTACGTTTACCTCGTCTTCTACGGCTATCGTGCCAGCCTGAGAAGTAGGCATGATCTACTAAAAGCTTCACTTTGCCAAACAGAGCGTTGTGTTGTCGAGAAAGGTAACGAATGAACAGTTTGTTTTGCTCTCCTGCAGATAGGGCTATAGGGAACTCGCGTAGTGCTTGCTTGGCATCTTCAAACTCTTGAGGAGTCTCAAGTAGATATTCCAGCATCATATCGTAGCTTTCGCCTTCAAATCCGGCTTGAGCGGATAACTGCTTTAATCTGGAAAGGGTTTCATGGGTAATGGTAATAGTGGTTTTCTTCCGCCGTGAACGGCTTGCCCACTGACTAAAGCGAGATAGGGCACGCTTTGCACCTATAGGGGTTAAATACTCCCTTAACGCGACTACATCCTCTTCATATGCACCTGAAAGCGTTAACTCATTGAGTGCAAACCCTTCATTTACTTCGGCCGCTGCAATTTTTTCGAGAATATCACCAGATGCCACATACCTTTTCCAGTAAGCTCGTATCTCGGTTTTATCTTTTTGGCGGCCAGGATGTGTCAAGCAAAACTCCATGTTTGATAATTAAAAATCACATATTAACCTTGCTTAGACACTTATCAAAATAGGTTCGATCACTTTTTCTTGTATGAACATAGGTAGCGGAAGTGTTATCGACCGCCAATCAGACAGCCCCCACGGCGTTGCTAATGACTGATTTGTCTCTAAGGTCATCTCAAAATCAAACGCCCCCTGTCTTATCGAACTAGGCTCTAAAACAATTTGGCTGAACCCGCTTCGGTGCGCTGCTTTAGATATACTTTGCTGAAAAGGGCTGGTGGAAAGGGCAATATTCAGGTGTAGTGATACACACTTATTAATGGTATCAATTAGACAACCTTGCTCTGCGCTGGCCAACTCATCAATATTCACAAATACAACGGAAATATCACTGCACTTTCTCCCTAGAAGTGCCAAGCGTTCGGTGAAGTCGTTTATCAATTGACATTTTGACTGGACTATTCCTGAGCTTAAATCCCAATAAATCAATCCTCGTTTGCTATGTACCATCTCAAAGTTATCGTAGTGATTTCCTATAGCGGGGGTGTTCTTAAAAAAGCCACTGCCGTTTTTCAAGCGTTTTTTTAGCCTATAGGCGAGCTGATGCACTTCTTGGGTGATAAATTGATCCTTATTGAAGTCGAAAATAAGGGTGGTTTTATTTTGATAAAGTGAGGTCTCAATTGCATTATACATTTGCAACCAAGCCGTTAGGGTATTCACCGAGCCTAAATACAGGCGGTTTGTGGTGAACGCAGGCTTCTGCTTACCCCAAAAGTAAGGGATGGATGCAGATTCGCCAGTCGGCATGTCATATATGACAAATGCATGGTTATCGTCTTTAAATGCGTTGCACGCTGCGCTCATAGTTAGCCTCTCAATGACATCAATGAAAATTCAATATCAACGATAACGCTATGATTTTTAAACGCACAAAAGTAGTCCTATCAACTTGTTCGGTTCATTGCTGCTCTTTTCAAACCCCCGCTAGTTGGCATTTTGAGTGGGGGAGACCTCTTTTTTGACGATGTGTATTTTTGTGGCACACTGATATTTGATTGTATTAACGGAGGAAAAAAACATGCGTTTTCTACGTAACGTTAGTGGTATACAAATCAGTTCAGGTCATCGAGCAGTATCCAAAGGGAAAAGGCGTATCTCGTACCAGAGGAAGCGTACACAGCCCTGGCATTATAAGTTGTTGTTTAGCAAAAAGAGTAGCATAACACTAATTTACATGCTGCCGCTTGTGTTCTTAGGATATGTTGTAACGTCTAACATTTATAACGAAATTGACTTTCGGCTTAAACACCGTGAATTGCTGGTGGCTCAAGAGAATGCCAGTTCAGAAGCAGAAGCCTTTTTTGTTGAATACGTGCGTAATTGCTATTCACGCCCAGGGCAAAAGGTTGATAATTGCATTGCCGATTATGTGACCGAAAACCCACAAGGTCTTGGGTTTAAGACACAGGACGAGTTTCTTAAGGATTACGCTTTTGCGCTGTTGTCATATCGATACGATTTAGCAAAACGCAATTACAAGCATTAGGCAAAGGGCAGGAAATTGATGAAGATTAGTCGTATTGTGCTTGGCCTTGGGTTGAGCCTCTTAATCAGCTCGCACTTGGTGCAAGCTAAGTCCCGAAATTGTAATGCATCAGAGAAAGCGCAGGGCAATGCCTACTTGTTGCGTATTGAGTCTGATCAAGCGCTTAAAGCAAGCCTTATCCGTGAGCATTTGCCACTTGGAATACCTCAATCCCTCGTGCATTCCTCAACCGAAGAAGTATTGGTCAATGGTGGCTATGTTATGGCATATGACCATGATCTGCGCACCTCATTATGGACAGGGTATCACCTGACATTGGCCGATCGAGACGGCGTTAAGGGAAAAGATCGGGTGAATTGTTTTCGGCCTGATCCGCGAATAGAGGTGGACGGGCCGGTATTGTCGGATTATAAAGAGCCAGTTTTTGACCGCGGCCACTTGGCCAACGACGCGGATCTAAAAGATGAACTGATAGAGCAAATTAATTCTTACGTTATGACCAACATGTCTCCCCAGCAATGCCGCTTCAACAGGGGGATCTGGTTATCAGCAGAGAACTTGGTTAGGCAGTGGGCGAGCCGTTACAAGGACATATACGTCATTACAGGCGCCGTTTATGATCAAGACGGTGATAGAGTACGAGACGCTGATAGTCGAGCAACAAAAATGTTGAGCAGCAATGGAAAGCAGAATATTGGCGTTCCTAGCGGATATTATAAGGTCGTTTACCGTCCGCTGAGTGATGGTACCGTCGCGGCTATTGGCATGTTACTGGACAATACGAATAAAAAGCACGGGAACAAATGGTCAGATACCGGTCCATATTTGCAAAGCAAGACGGTGCCACTGGAATACATCGAGGACGTAGCGGATCTGTCTTTATTTGATGAAGGTTATAAGCATTTGCTCGTACAAGATATTGCCAATTGGGACTTCTCAAAAGGCGGAAGTAATATGGAGTACAGTTGTAAATAACCCAGAAAACTGAACTAAAGCGTAGCGACCTAAGTAGTCGCTTTTCTTTTTTGATAATTTATAAAAAACACTCAAAAAAACGTGATCAGAGCGTGGCAATGTCGCGGTGTAGTTCATCTCCTTAATTTTGTTAACACCCCCTCAGCAATAACATCGCCAGTGTTTTGGTCAAAGTCTCTACCTGCATCGGAAAATGCCTTGCCTAGAGCATTTTCAATATTGCCATTCAGTTCTTCGATATATTCCATAGCCACGTCTTCACTCAAAAACGTCTTAGTTGCATGATTGCGCCAATGGCGCACCTGAATATCCGACCAAATGTAGTGACTATTCTTAGATATTACCTTCATCGCCATCTTAAGCTGATTGCGTCTGAACTGCTCTTTAAATGGGTGAGCGGATATTACATCATACAGTGGAGTGAGCCAGTGACCAGAACGGTCTAGATAAACGCTGAAGTTCTTAGCATGGCCATCAATGCCGATTAATAGCCAGAATACGTATTGTGCGAGAAAGAACTGATACATATCCCCTTCACCTTGAGTACTAAAGCGGAGTAATTCAGATATTTCTTTCGCCCCCGGGCCTCCGTTGGCTTCATACTTTGACTGGCCAGCTCTTCCCAGTGCCTGGCACATATCTTCCTGTGTTAGTCTGTATAAAAGCCCATCTTCACTCCACGCTCTATCAAATCGTTCAACCACCAGCGCTTTTTGATCTTCGAAAGTCCGTATATCCGCTTGAGCGACGTCAAAACCCAAGTGGTGCATAAATCGTAAGCAGAACCATTCATTATCTACACTGTTTGTTAGCTTCAGACCGTTCTCTAGGTCATTAATAGGTAGTTTGAATATATGAGTAGTTGGTGTGGTGCCTAATGGTCGATACCAGTTACCATCGTGAAGCGTCAATGCGGTTTTCTCTTGTGCGCCTGCAATAGATATTCGAAATACATCGTCATCGTCCATACCCAACGTTCTACGCCTAGCCGTGTTTCTCATATGTGTAGCGATATCACCTTCACTCATTGTTTCAAGCTTCAACTCATCCATGCCATCAACCGGTTCCGCTGTCAAAGAAAGAGAGCCAACACAGTCACGGCCAATTTCACTCAATAGATCCATTGTATCTGTAGAGTAGGCGCCAACTCGGTCAACAATTAGCTTACGAATTTCTATATCGTCTGGGAGCAGGTTGTCGAAGTAATAGCGTACTTTGTCACCGGTATGCCTATTTTTAGTGAGTGGCATCGATAAACTGATTGGGTGTGCTATTACGTTTGATAACCATTCATGGTCATAAGTAAATGCATGCGTACCACCACTGCGCTCAAATACACCTACATGCTGACCATTGATACCAACAAAGAGAGTATTTGTTTTTTTTCTTTTGGCCATTACTTCTTCTCGAACTTATGCTTGCTAACGATCGTTGGCAACCTTTTTGGCTTGTGCCAGGATGAACGTAGAGTAGCATCGTTCACTAATTTATCGCTCTTATGAGAAATTTGCTCGACAGCAACCGTTGCGGGAGAGCGCGGTTGATGGATACTATTATCCGGATTCAGCAGTGTTGACATGTCGACATCTATCTTTAATGTGTTCAGCACCATCATGACCGTTCCAAATGACACGTTGGATGGGTCATTCTCTAACTTTGAGATAAAACGTTGGTCTTTACCTATCTTCGTAGCTAAGTCTGTTTGAGATAACTTTAGCGCCTTACGTGTTGAGGCTATGTAGTGACCTACATCTCTTGGGGTCTTTATTTTCATGGCGAATCACAATATTCCCTAAAAAGTATATTTACCAATATACGTTATATGGAATAATTTGCAATATTCCTTAAAGAGTATATTCATTATTGAATGTGCCTAAATATTACGAAACCCAGAAAAGCCTATTTTTGTGGGTTGATAAGACCTATCGTTTAGGACAGCTCCTAATTACTAGACGACGAAAACAATAGTGACTAAATTCGGCTTAAAGCCATTTCATTTATGTTTACCCATTGAGAATGGGAAATAGAGTTGAAGCCCACCTGCAATACGGCACCATACCTCAGAACTATCTTGCTAAACCTTCCGCCGCTCGCGGCGGGCCCGAGCGCTACGCGCCTGTTTTGTTAGAACGTAGAGCGCTCCCAGTGAGAAGAGCACGTATTGACCCACGGGTGTATCAACATTGTTGGGAGTGGTGTAAAGAACGCCTAATAGGGCTGTCTCTTATACACATCTGACGCTGCCGACGATCTACTCTGTGTAG
>OLID01000563.1_pt1 | contig 14865 bp, 12 predicted proteins | sample 1609361 | NCBI WGS metagenome assembly OLID01 (sample SAMN05416778, study PRJEB24817) | seawater metagenome | isolation source: Sea water | place: Canada:Atlantic | collected 2013-07
TAAGAGACAGGTTAAAGCAGCATCTGATGTATATTCACCTGTTTCTGGCGAAGTTGTTGAGGTTAATGAAGATTTAGAATCATCTCCAAACCTTGTAAATGACGAACCATATTCAGAAGGTTGGATATTTAAAATTAAATTATCTAATGAGGCAGAAACAGATGATTTAATGGATTCATCTGCATACGCTTCTAGTTTAGAAGACGAATAATAGATTTAAATATAGCTCATCTTTTTTTATTCTATCAAATCAATATCCAATTAAATCTTTCAAAAAATAATAAAAAATTAATTACTTTGCTAAAGTTTTCGTTAATAATTTCAACCTTAAATAATAACGGGTAATTATTATAGGAGACATGAATGGATATTCATCAGAGTAAGGTTCTTATTCTTGATTTCGGATCACAATACACACAGCTTATTGCTAGAAGAGTACGCGAAATAGGCGTTTATTGTGAGATTTACCCGTATGATTGTGACGAGCAGCACATAATAGATTTTAATGCGAATGGTATTATTTTATCTGGTGGGCCAGAATCAGTAAATGAGTCATTGCACGTGAAAGCACCTGATGTTGTGTTTACCAGTGACCTCCCATTATTAGGTATATGTTATGGTATGCAAACCATGGCAAATCAATTGGGCGGGAAAGTAAATCAGGGTGATCAAAAAGAGTTTGGTTATGCCAAGGTTGTAGTTGAACATTCTCCATTGTTGGCTGGTATTTCAGTTTCTGAATTAAATGTTTGGATGAGTCACGGTGATAAAGTTGTAGAATTGCCAGAAAATTTTGAAACTGTTGGACGCTCAGTTAATGCACCAATTGCTATGATGCAAGATATCCACCAAAAACGGTTTGGTATTCAATTCCATCCTGAGGTAACACATACGGAAAATGGAAAAGAAATTTTAAAGAACTTTGTTATTAATATATGTAATTGCAAAACATTATGGAATGCACAAAATATTATAGATGATGCAATAGAAACGGTTCGGAATACTGTGGGTGATGATGAAGTGATACTTGGTCTTTCGGGAGGAGTTGATTCATCTGTTGTTGCTGCATTATTACACAAGGCTATTGGCGATAAGCTAACTTGTGTGTTTGTTGATAATGGTTTATTGCGTTTAAATGAAGGTGATCAGGTCATGAAAACCTTTGCTGATAATATGCATATAAAAGTTATTCGAATAAATGCCCAAGAAAGGTTCATGTCAAAATTGGCTGGTGAAAATGATCCAGAGAAAAAGCGTAAAATTATTGGTAATTTATTCATTGATATTTTTGAAGAAGAGTCCAAAAAACTAAAATCAGCAAAATGGTTGGCGCAAGGCACAATTTATCCTGATGTTATTGAGTCAGCAGGTAGTAAAACTGGTAAGGCGCATGTTATAAAATCGCACCATAATGTTGGTGGCTTGCCTGATTACATGAAGCTTGAATTGGTTGAGCCTTTAAGAGAATTATTTAAAGATGAGGTGCGCAAGATTGGTGTTGAACTAGGCTTGCCCCATAGAATGGTATATCGTCATCCATTTCCAGGCCCTGGTTTGGGAGTGAGAATATTGGGTGAAGTAAAGTCTGAACATGCCAATATCCTGCGAAAAGCAGATGCTATTTTTATTGAAGAGTTAGAAAAATCAGGCTGGTATGACAAGGTTAGCCAAGCTTTTGCCGTATTTTTGCCCGTTAGATCGGTTGGTGTAATGGGAGATCAAAGAAAATATGACTATGTGGTTGCATTAAGAGCGGTTGAAACAATTGATTTTATGACAGCCAGGTGGGCACACTTGCCGTATGATCTTTTGGAGCAGGTTTCTAATAGAGTGGTCAATGAAGTTACGGGTATTTCCCGTGTGACTTATGATGTTACTGGTAAGCCTCCAGGAACAATTGAGTGGGAATAAGCTTGTGCTGATGCGCTTCTATCTCAAATTTATTGTTGTTAGAATGATTAAAAATATTATTTAAGGATAAATATGTTTAAAGCAAAAATTGGATTTATTGGTGGTGGAAATATGGCTAAGAGCATTATATCAGGTGTGATTAGCAATGGTTACGCTGCGAATTTGATTTCTGTTGTTGATCCTAATGAAACTCAGCTAGAAAAATTAAGAGAATATGGTGTTAATGCCACAACAAATGTAGATGATATCATTGATAAAGTTGATATTTTGGTTTTGGCGGTAAAGCCACAGATTATGGCTGCTTTAGCAAAATCAATTGGAAAGAAAATACAGTTAAAAAATGTTTTAATATTGTCAATTGCTAGTGGTGTCACCATTCAGCAGCTTGAAGAATGGTATGGTTCTAAAACGGCTATTATTCGAATTATGCCTAATACGCCAGCATTATTGAAATGTGGCGCATCTGGAATGTACCCAAATGGTAATGTGGCTGGTCAACAAAAGGAATTAGCTGAGCATTTAATGCGATCTGTTGGTGTCGTTACCTGGGTTAAAGATGAACATTTAATTGATGTAATTGGTGCTATTTCGGGTTCTGGTCCAGCATATTATTTTTTAATAATGGAAGTGATAAAAGATGTTGGGGTTAGGATGGGATTAACTGAAAAGCAATCTAAGTTGTTAACGACACAAACTGCTTATGGTGCTGCAAGAATGGCGCTGGAAACGTCAGATGATCTTGAAACGCTTCGACTAAATGTGACTTCTAAAGGTGGGATTACTGCTGCTGCAATCAATACTTTTGAGCAACTAGGCTTTAGAGATATTGTTAATAAGGCTTTGGATAATAATTTAAAGCGCAGTAAAGAGCTTGCTGAAATGTGTGTAACCTCTCCAAAAATTGAGCATCAGAGCGAAGACAAATAATGACTAATTCTTTAATTGCCACCGGTCAATTTATTTTAGAGATTGTATTTAACATCTATATTTTGTTCATTATGCTACGTTTTTTTCTTCAATGGGTTAAAGCGGATTTTTATAATCCAATATGCCAGTTTTTAATGAAAGTAACAAATCCATTATTGATACCGTTACGCCGAATTATTCCAGGTTTTTTTGGATTAGATATGGCTGCGGTAGTGCTAATGTATTTAGTTCAAGTTGTATTTCTTGTGTTGTCAGCACTTATGCTTCAGGTTCCGTTAATGCCAGTGATTTTACTAATCGCTGTTATTCAGCTAATACTACTTTTTCTAAATATTATGTTTTACGCTATTTTATTGAGAGCAATAGCGAGTTGGTTTAACCCTAATCCATATAATCCTCTGCTAATTATATTAATACAATTAACTGAACCTCTCCTGCTACCATTTAGAAAAAGATTGCCAATGTTTTCTGGCATGGATTTTTCACCGCTAGTGTTATTAATTTTAATCCAGGTAGTTATCTTCTTTATTTCAAATTTATTTGGAATGGCATAGCGCATTCTAAGCTTTAAAATACATGAAACGGTATAGATTAAAAATATTCGTTTTAAGTGTTTTGATGTTGTTTTCTTTACATGGTTTATTATTTCTTGTTACTTATTCTCAAGAATTTCCTCAACGATTGCTCTATCAAAAAATTAGCCTTCAGGGTGTGGTGTCATCGTTACCAGAAGATGATTCTGACAAGACTCAGTTTTTGTTTAAGACTGAATTTGGATTGGTTAGTCTGTATTGGAGCAAGCGCTTTAAACCTGCTCCTGTATTTAAACCAGGTCAACTGTGGTCGCTTTCAGTCAAGCTAAAAGAGCCACGTGGTTTTATGAATAAGGGGCTTTTTAGTTATGGAGATTGGCTTAAGCATCAAGGTATTATGGCGACAGGTTATATTGATGTTAATCAAGATAATCATTTAGTTGGTGATAAATATTTATCTGAACCTGTAAATAAAATCAGATATAATATCCAGAATAAATTAAAAATTTTAGTGGGTGAAGGTAATAGTTTTGGGCTTCTCCAGGCGCTTATATTAGGAGATAAGTCAGGGTTATCAAAATCACAAAAAAGGTTATTTCAATCTACTGGGACATCACATTTAATTGCAATATCTGGTTTACATATCGGTCTGATATTCCTGTGGTTTTTCATTCTCTTTAGAGTGGCATGGTCTTGTTCGATTCGATTGTGTAATTTTTTGCCAGCACAGATATTTGGAATGTGGATCGGTCTGGGCGCGGCTATATTTTATAGTTTTCTTGCAGACTTTGCAGTTTCTACTCAAAGGGCAATCATTATGTTGTCAGTGTATGTCCTTACCAGAACTTTTGGGTTTAATCTTTCTGCAAGAAGAGTGCTAACGTTGGCTTTTGTTCTAGTTATTTTATGGCAACCATTATCAATTTTTGATGCTGGATTCTGGTTGTCATTTACAGCTGTTGCCTTTTTGATTTACTGTTTATTATCTCGGGTAGGGCGTTCGGGTAAAATAGTATCTTGGGTATACCCACAATTTATGATTGTGGTTGCCTTAATTCCATTAACAGTATATTGGTTTGGAAGTATTTCAGGTGTGGCATTTTTGGCTAATTTAATTGTGATACCATTGGTTTCATTTATTATTGTTCCTGGTGCTTTTGTAGCATTGTTTTTAGGGTTTTGCTCCATCAATGTATTTGGAATTTTGTCTTATATCGTGGTGTTTTTATATTATATTTTAAGTAATTTAGGTCGCTTGATATCGATAGTTGAAATAAATAATAGTTTCAGTTATGCCGCTTTAATTATGAGTGTTTTGGGTATGGTTCTGATTTTTTCACCAAGAGGCTTTTTATTGAGACTATTGGGCGGACTGATGGTGTGTCCAATCTTATTCTACCAAGTGAATAAACCTGGGAATGGTGAATTTAGACTTTATGTTCTTGATGCTGGTCAAGGTCTAGCCACTATTGTCGAAACTAAAAGTCATGTTGTTGTTTATGATACTGGTCCAAAATTTTTTTCTGGCAGTACTTCGGCGGAGGTTGTGTTAGTTCCTTTTCTTAAAACTCTTGGAATTAATAAAATTGATATATTGGTGATCAGTCATTCTGACCTTGATCATAGTGGTGGTGTTGATGATGTCCTTAGTGCATTTGATGTTAATGAAATATATGTTTCTCAGGATGATAATCCATACGAACATAAAGCAGTTTTGAGGTGTCAAGAATCTGACTTATTTCAGCTCGATGGAATTAAATTTGAATTTTTAAATCCAAGCAATGAAAAAAAAGAAATCTATTCAGATAACAATCTCTCGTGTGTTCTAAAAGTTTCTAATCATCATCAAAGCGTATTATTACCAGGTGATATAGAAAGAAAAATGGAAAGATATTTAACTAAATATCATTATGGTCAATTGAGCGCTAGTATATTAGTCGCTCCTCATCATGGCAGTAATAGTTCATCAACTAGTCAATTTATTGAAGCTGTGAACCCAGAATACGTTGTATATGCGACTGGCTTTAAAAATCAATTTCATTTTCCAAGTTTAAAAACAGTAAAAAGATATAAAAAATTGAATATCCAACAGCTTGATACTGGTAACTGTGGTTCAATAATCTTTGATATTAGTAAGAAAATTGAAGTTGAGAGTTATGTGGCTCACTGTCAAATACCATAAATTTTTGTTTTTATGTGCAATATTTATAAATATCAATATCTATTTTGCTACTATTATTGATAGGTACATTTATTTTTCGATTTTAATGAAGAAATTTCTACAAAATCTTAGAGCCAGTTTTATTATGGTTCTTTTTTTGGGTAACTTGTTATTGACTTTTATACCACTTCTAGTGTTAGCTATGTTAAAGCTTATTCCAGGGCGTTCTTGGAAAAACAAGTGTACATTCTGGCTTCATGTTCTTACTACTACCTGGATGAAAAATAACTTAATTGGTTTGAAGTTTTTTGCGCCAATTAAGTTAGAAATAAGTGGTGATGATTTATCTAAGCTTAAAAGAAAAGATTGGTATTTAGTAATATCAAATCATCAAAGCTGGATAGACATTGTAGTTTTGTATCAAGTGTTTTTGGGTAAAATACCTTTCATGAAGTTCTTTCTTAAGGAACAGCTTCGCTATGTGCCGATAATGGGTTTAGCGTGGTGGGCTTTAGATTTTCCTTTTATGAAGCGCTATTCAAAGTCATATATAAAAAAACATCCTGAGAAAGCAGGAAAAGACGTTGAGGCTACAAAAAAAGCCTGTGCTAAATTTAAAACGCGCCCTATATCAATTGTTAATTTCATGGAGGGTACTCGATTTACTGAAGCCAAAAAAAGAAAATTCGAGCTTCAGTATGATAATCTGTTAGCACCTAAAGCTGGAGGTGCAGCGTATGTCCTTGGAATACTGGGTGAGCAAATGAAAACGGTGCTTGATGTAACGATTAGCTATCCAAGTCCTGAGAATAGTTTTTGGGATGCGCTGTGTGGAAGGTTAAAATCTGCAAAAATTCATGTTAATGTCATTAGGGTTACAGATGATCTTGTAGGAGATTATGCTGATCAAGAATACAGGAAACATTTTATTGATTGGGTGAATGATCTCTGGGCTCAAAAAGATAAAAAGTTAACAGAATTAAAAAGTTCAAATTAATTATAATTGGTTGTAGTAATGCATGATGCAACATTTGTTTTTTTCTTAATTTTCTTTGGCGCTGCGTTTTTTGCTACTATCGCTTTATATACAAAGCAAACAATTATTTTGGCATATATTTTTGTTGGTGTATTGATAGGCCCATTTGGGCTTAAGCTAATTGGAGATACCGATACTATTTTAAGCATTTCAGAAATAGGTATTATGTTTTTGTTATTCTTGTTAGGGCTTGATTTGCAGTTTAAAAGCCTTATGGAAATGTTGGGTAGATCTGTGCTTGTTACATTTGGGAGCAGTTTAATTGTAGGAGTTGCCTGCTCATTGGCATGTTACCAATACGGTGTAGCAGTAATGCCAAGTATTATTATTGGCATAAGTATGGTTTTTTCAAGTACGATAATATGTTTAAAGTTACTACCAACAACTGCTTTGCATCATCAGAGGCAAGGTAATATTGTTATTAGTATTCTTTTATTGCAGGATATATTGGCAATTGTAATGTTAACAGTAATGGATTTATTATCAACTTCACAAGGTAGTGTGCAGCTGTACCCAATACTAAAACTATTAGCAGCGCTTCCAATCTTATTTGCAATTGGATATTTTGCACAAAAATATATTATTATGCATTTACTGCGTAAGTTTAATCGAGTAAGAGAGTATATTTTTCTGCTTGCGATTGCTTGGTGTCTTGGTATGGCTGAGTTAGCTGTTTGGTTTGGTTTGTCGTCAGAAATCGGTGCGTTTATCGCTGGCGTGTCATTGGCAGCATCTCCTATATCGCAATACATTGCAGAAAGTTTAAAGCCATTAAGAAATTTTTTCTTAATTATATTTTTCTTTTCTGTCGGTGCTAATTTTAATTATCAGCTTGTGCCGTCAGTTCTATACATCGTTTGTATATTGGCGGGAATAGTTTTGATTATTAAGCCAATAGCTTATGCTGTATTTTTGAAAACATTTAAGGAAAAAACGCACGTTTCTTGGTCTATAGGTTTGCGTGTAGGTCAGGCAAGTGAGTTTTCTTTGCTGCTAGGGTTATTGGCATTACAAAATAAGATAATATCCCAAGAACAGTTTATTATCATTCAGGCAGTCGTAATTATTACCTTTGTTATATCATCATATATTGTTGTATTAAGGCTGCCAAACCCTATTGCAATTTCAGATAAGTTGAGAAGAGATTAGTAAACGAATTTTTTTTGATAGAATATAGGTGTGGTTTTTATGGTTTGGTTACTTTGCGTAATTTTCTTCAGCAAAGTCCCAATTTACTAGTTTCCAGAATGCTTCAATATATTTAGGGCGAGCATTACGATAATCAACATAGTAAGCATGTTCCCATACGTCAATTGTTAGAAGTGGTTTTTTACCATGTTTAATGGGTGTGTCCGCATTGCTTGTATTGAATATAGAAACTGAGCCATCCCCATTTTTTATTAACCACGTCCAGCCTGACCCAAAGTTTGTAGCAGCGCTAGTACTAAATTTTTCTTTAAATGCATCAAAAGAACCGAAAGCTTTTTCTATAGCTGCCAATAACTTTCCAGATGGTTTATCTTTTGCATTGGGTGTTAAGCTATTCCAATAAAATGTATGATTCCATACTTGGGCAGCATTATTAAATATTCCGCCGTTTGATGTATGAATGATATCTTCAAGACTTTTATCATCATCATCAGTATCTTTTATAAGATTATTTAGGTTTGTTACATAGGCTTGGTGGTGTTTGCCGTAATGGTAATCAAGAGTCTCTGACGAGATGTGTGGCTCTAAAGCTTTTTTATCATATGGTAGTGCTGGTAATTCAAAACTCATTATGTACCTCTGTTTATATTGATATTTTGAATTAACATGATAATGATTTTTTGATATATATCAAGTTTGGTGTATAGTAATTGAAAGTTTAAAAATAGAAACTAGGGGATTAAAGGTTATGTCAATTGATGAGAAGAAAGTCACAGAAGAAATTAAATCACAAATTGCAGAAAATAGAATCTTGCTTTACATGAAAGGTTCTCCAAGCATGCCTCAATGTGGGTTTTCTGCAAGGGTTGTTGCTGCGCTAAAGTCTTGTGGCGAGAAGTTTGCATTTGTAGATGTGCTTCAGAATCCAGAAATCAGGGCTGTATTGCCTAAAGTTGCTGAATGGCCAACCTTTCCACAGCTTTACATTGATGGTGAACTTATTGGTGGTTGTGATATCGTTTGTGAATTATATGAGTCAGGTGAGCTAGAAGAGATGCTGAAAGCTGGTTAAGTTACTTAAATTAGAATAATTTGCTAAACTTTTAAAATATTATTTCATGTTAAATTTTTAATGCCACGTTTTAGGGACAATATTTTTTCTTTGATTGTGTTTATTGCGGGCACCTTCATTAGTACTTTGGTTGCACTAGTTTTGTACAATGTTGCGCTATCAAGAATGAAAATAGAGCAAGACTTTTTTGATACATTGTTTGTTTCGAAGTTAAGCCATAGATGGGAAGCGGAAAAATCTAATATTTTATCCTTGGCAAATTTCTATCGTTCCACGGGATATGTTACGAATAGTGAATTCATGGCATTATCATCACATATTGGCTCAAGATCTAACTCGATCATGTCTATTAGTTGGTGGCAGTTTTCATCTGTATCAAAAAAAAACCAAAATAGTAATAAGGCATTTAAGTTGGTTTATCTGTATGCGCAAAAGGATACTTTTAGTGGTAAGTCTAATGATGCTATATTAACTATTTTAGATGACTACAAGCAAGTTCAAAAGTCGAATGATCAATTGGATATTCCAGTTGTGTCTACGAACGAAAAAACTGGTCAGATCACCGCTTATGGTGTGGTGCCAGTATTTGATGGCTATAAGTTTTTAGGGGTATTGTTTGTTGAACTAGATATTAGTAAGTTTGTGCAAGATATGTATGAAGAATATAGACAATATGGGGTAAGGTATCATTTGTCCATAGCGCTTCATGGGTCTAGGTATGGTAGTAATTATTATAATATTGTTTCTGATAAAATCGGGATCAATATTTCAAGTGATGAGAAGTTTTCAGCGGTCGAGTGGATTTCAATTTGGGCTGTGTTTGGCATAGGTTTTTTATTTACAATTGTTTTGTCAATATTTATTGAACTTAATACAAAAAAATATAAGAAAATCAGAGAGACAACGCAACGAAAAGCAGAATCTTTTGATGATGAAGTAAAGAAGCGTGCGTTAATACAAAAACGCCTTGAGGTTTATCAAAATTTTCTGGAAAAGCTTGTTAATGAACGTACTGATGAATTAAAACAAGCCAATAAATATCTTACGGCAAATCAAAATAAGCTAATTGAATCTGAAAAAATGGCTTCGTTGGGTCTTATGGCTGCAGGAATCGCGCATGAAATTAATAATCCAATGGGATTTATTAAGAGTAATAATGAAAGTTTAATGGAAATATTTACTTCTATAAAAGAGCTATTGCTGCTGATTAAACAACACTTTGTTGACAGTTATGATGTAAGTGACCAGGCTGGTATTAAGGCGAGGATATCTGAGATATTGAATAATCTGGATTTATCTGAGTTGATGAAAGATATTGAGGATACTTTAATTGAGACCGCTGATGGAATAGAAAGGATTCAAGAAATTGTATCTAACATGAGAACTTTTCTTCATCAGGGTGAAGGGGAAAAAACTAGAGAGAGTATTAAGGGTATTATTGAACGGTCAATTAAAGTAGCTTCGGTTTCTTTCAAACAGAAAAAAATCAAAATATCCAGAAAATATGAGTATGCTGGTGATGTTTTGTGTTACCCAAACAGGTTGTCGCAAGTCATTATTAATATATTAAATAATAGTGCTGATTCGTTCTTGGATTGGTCGGATGGGGAAATAGAAATCAAAGTTAATGTCCTGGGTGAAACACTCTGCATTGAATTAAAAGATAATGGAAAGGGAATGGATGAGGTTTCGTTAAAAAATTTATTTACACCATTTTATACCACTAAGCAGGTTGGAAGTGGGATAGGTTTGGGTATGTATGTTTCATACACAATTATGCAGCGTCATAATGGTCAAATAAATGTAGAATCGGAAGTGAATGAAGGAACAAAATTTACCTTAATCTTGCCTTTGAATGGTGGGGTGGCAAGTGAGTAAGGAAATATTGATTGTTGATGATGAACCTAATGTAATTTCTTCGCTTTCCAGGCTTTTAAGGCGACATAAATATACAGTACAAGAAGCATTTTCTACCGATCAGGCATTTGAAAAAATCGAAAAATTTGATATTGGCGTGATTATTTCTGATCAAAAAATGCCCAAATGTACAGGAATAGAGTTCTTGCACGAAATTCGATTAAAATACCCCAGCATTGTACGTATCATATTAAGTGGTTATACCGAAAATGACATGTTATTAGATGCGATTAATGAGGGTGAGATATATCGATATATAAAGAAACCTTGGTCTAACAAGGAATTGCTTGATGTTGTTGAGCAATCCTTTCGTAAATGGAGAAACGAGTGGCAGGCGCATTTGTTGGATTTGGCTTTTACAAATAGTGTTGAGGGGGTTTTTTTTGTTGATGACCAGGGTTGTGTGTATTGGTCAAGTGTTCAGACAAATAGATTGCTTGGATATAAGAATGATGGCATAGAAGACCATGGGGTTAATGGTAAGTCGTTATCTGATATTCTTATCGAAGGTGAGGTTGAAGTTCAATTAATACCTGGAGTTGGTAAAAGGGATGAAGGAAGGTGGAGAGGAAAATCTTGGTTGCAAAAAAAATCTGGTGAAAGAATGCCTGTTGCCATAACGGCAACAAGGGTGACAACAGACAGAGGTCGCCATCACTTTGTATACGTTTTTTATGATATTGCGGAAGAATATGAGTACCAGAAAAGTCTAGAACATAAGGCGTTTCATGATGACTTAACTAAATTACCTAATCGAGGATTATTTCATGATAGGGTTGAGAGAGCTTTGGTTCAAGCAAGAAGAAATGAGTGGACCATAGCCATATTATTTTTAGATTTGGATGATTTTAAGCCGATTAATGATGAATATGGGCACGCGATTGGAGATAAGGCGCTCCAGGAAGTGGCGGTGAGATTGGTTCGATTGATTAGGGAAGAAGATACTGTGGCTAGAGTTGGGGGAGATGAATTTGCAGTATTATTACCAAGATTTGGTTCTGATATGGGAAAATTAAAAGAGTTTTCTTCTAAAATGATAAGTTCTTTAAGTGTTCCTATTGAGCTTTTTGAAGGCGTGTCAAGCTCCATTGGGGTAAGCGTTGGTGTGGTTATTTACCCAGAATCTGGTAATTCGGTTGCTGATTTACTGCATAATGCAGATATTGCCATGTATGAAGCAAAAAACTCTGGAAAAAATCATTTTAAGGTTTATGAAAGATAGATGAGTTATATAAATTGCTATTATGTTTCTTGTATTTGAGGAAACAATCAAAAATAAATCATATACTTATTCAAAAAAATGGTTGTGCAACTTGGCAAAGCTTTTATTAATTGGGGTTACTCTGTTTTCATTCTTGCCTCTATCTTTTGCTCAATATATAGGAGCAGCTGTAGGCTGGGTATTCTCTTTTTCCCCTTCATCCGTAAAACGAATTACAGCCATTAATATTGATAGATGTTTTTCAGGTGCCTCTAGGTTGGAACGTAAGAAATTAGTTAGGCTTTCGGTTATGCATACCATTATTACTGCCACGGAAATGCCTAAAATATTTATGGCTAAACCTTCTTGTTTGTTTTCTAGTTTCACAAGAATTATAGGGTATGATGATGCAAAAAAAGATTTTGATGCTGGTAATGGGGTGTTATTTATAGGTCCTCATTTTGGGTGCTGGGAAGTTGCTGGTTTAAAGGTATCTCATGAATTTCCAGTGCATACGCTTTATTCGCCGTCTAAGTCTAAGGTAGTGAGCAGATTGGTGGAAAAGGCTCGTTCACGCTCAGGAGCAGTTATGTCTGAAGCTAGTAATCGTGGTGTAATGGCTATGTTTAAAGCGTTAAAGAAAAAGCAGTGTGTGGCAATATTGGCTGATCAGGTTCCTGATGCTGTTGGGGGGTGTTATATCCCATTTTTTGGTGTTCCAGCTTTAACAATGACGTTGGTGGCAAAGCTATATGAAAAATGTTCGCCAAAAGTATATATAACTTACGCTGTTAGAAATGGAATTGGCAAAGGTTATAGTATGTTTTATGTGGCATTGGATAAGTATATTGGATTGTATGAAAACAATATTGCTTTAACGTCAGATCAGACTTTTCTTTATGCTATGAATAAATGTTTTGAAGATATTATAATGTCATCTCCTGAGCAATATGAATGGTCATATAAGCGTTTTAAGTGGCAGCCTGCTTGCATGTTGGATCCATATTCAAAAGAAGAGGAGTATTTACCATGAGCCAGAAAGTAATATCTGGGAGGTTTTTAAAGGCGTTAAGAGGTGAACCACATGATTCAACACCTTTGTGGATGATGCGCCAAGCTGGAAGGTATCTTCCAGAGTATAGGGCTATTCGAGCAAAGTGTAAAAGCTTCATGGATTTTTGTAAATCTCCAGAGTTGGCCTGTGAGGCTACTTTGCAGCCAATTAGACGTTATGGTTTTGATGCAGCAATATTGTTTTCTGATATATTAACTATTCCAGATGCTATGGGGCTTGGCTTGCACTTTGTTGAAAACAAAGGGCCAGTGTTTGATGTGTCGTTAAGAAGTCATAAGGAGATTGAGTCTATCATTGATTATGATGTTGAGGGCTCACTAGGTTATGTGGCTGATGCTATTAAATTAATTCAAAACGAACTTACAGATACACCTTTGATTGGGTTTTCGGGAAGTCCTTGGACTCTTGCAACTTATATGATCGAAGGGTCGGGCTCTAAGCAGTTTACTGTAATTCGGAAAATGCTATACCAGGCCCCAGAAATATTAGATAAAGTGTTACAGGTAAACACGGCTAGAGTCATTGAATATATCGATCTGCAGATCAAGGCTGGAGTTGATGCTGTGATGCTGTTTGACACTTGGGGCGGAATTTTGACTGAAGATAATTACTTGAGATTTTCATTTTCATATATGAGAGAAATCATTCAAAAAATAAAGTCTAAATATCCTGAGATACCAATGATTATGTATACTAAGGGTAGTGGTTTGTGGCTAAAGAATATGACTCAGTGCGGGGCTGATGGGATTGGGATTGATTGGACAATTTCCTTGGCGTCTGCCAGAAAATCATTGGGTGAGAGTATCACGGTACAGGGGAATCTTGATCCTGCATCATTATATGCAGATCATAAAACCATTAAGAAATTAGTGAAAAATAATATTTCTTCCTATGGGAAGGGATATAGACACATTTTTAATCTTGGGCACGGTATATTTCCAGATATTGATCCAGATAATGTTCAGGTGTTGGTTGATTCAGTTAGAGAATATGGTACAAAGTAATTAGGAGAGAATGAGGTTATGGCTAAAAAATTTGCATTTATTAGAAATAAAGAATCAGGAGAGAAGTGGGTAGAAACATCCCTTTCAGGAAAAGAATTAATGACGCTACCCTCCCTTAATAAAGGAACGGCGTTCACGCGTCAAGAACGGCTTGATTTTGGGTTGCTTGGTAAATTACCTTATCAGGTTGAGTCTATTGAAGAGCAGAAGGCAAGGGCATATGAACAATATTGTGCTAGAAGTACGGATATGTTTAGGCATGAGTATTTACTTAATTTGCATAATGTAAATGAAACCCTTTTCTATAGATTGGTTAGAGATAATTTGGGTGAAATGCTTCCAATTATATATACGCCGACAGTTGGTGAGGCTGTAAAGAATTATAGTCATAACTATATACGTGCTCGTGGTCTTTATGTTGCATATCCAGATAGATACAGAATGAAAGAAATTATTGCAAATCGAACAAATACTTTTGTTGATATTATTGTTGCCAGTGATGCTGAGGGTGTATTGGGTATAGGTGATCAAGGGGTTGGAGGAATTGAAATTCCTGTGGCTAAGCTGATGGTTTATTCATTGTGTGGTGGTATGAACCCAAGTCGATATCTCCCTGTTTTCCTCGACGCTGGAACGAATAATCAAGAGCTATTAGAGGATCCATTGTATCTTGGTTGGCGTCATGAGAGAGTTTCAGGTAAGCAATATGACGAAATGTTGGAGTTATTTGTTGAAGCAGTGAAGGAGGCAATGCCGAATGCTTTTTTGCATTGGGAAGACTTTGGGAGAGATAATGCCCGTAAAAATTTAATACGCTTCCAAGAGGATATGTGTAGTTTTAATGATGACATGCAGGGTACTGCAGCTGTCTCTTATACA
>OLID01000564.1_pt1 | contig 14855 bp, 11 predicted proteins | sample 1609361 | NCBI WGS metagenome assembly OLID01 (sample SAMN05416778, study PRJEB24817) | seawater metagenome | isolation source: Sea water | place: Canada:Atlantic | collected 2013-07
TACACAGAGTAGATCGTCGGCAGCGTCAGATGTGTATAAGAGACAGATTCTAATCTAAACGCTATTGGATCTTTTCCGGCTAATTCTGCAACTTCATCTAAAAATGATTGTTCTGCACCGGCAGCAAAATGCGACCCTGGCGCTCGCCAAGCTCCAGTTGTAATATTTGTTTTTACTGCAAATTTTTCTACTAAGTAATTATCTACTGTTCCTGCAGGGTATCGGTTTGTGTAAATTCCACCATTCGGAACTCCAGCACCTTTTGCAGAAAAAGCAATTAAATTGTTGTCTTTATCTAATCCAGCTTTATAAGTTGATCGATATGCTGGTCTATAAGTTCCTTGAGACATATCGTCTTCACGAGAATATAATAATTTTACAGGCTTTCCAATATGTTTAGAAATTGCAGCAGCTTCAACTCCAAAAGTAGGATATAATCTTCTTCCGAATCCGCCACCCATTCTTGTCATATTAACGGTAATTTTATCCAAAGGCATTTTTAAATACCCAGCAACAGCACCTTCTAATGCTTGTGGTGTTTGTGTTGGTCCAATCATTTCTGCAGAATCAGCAGTAACATTAGCGAAGAAATTCATGGGTTCCATTGTGTTGTGAGCCATAAATGGAGCAGTGTATGTTTTTTCTATCACTTTTACTGCTTTTTTAAATGCAGCTTTTACATTTCCATCTTCACGTCTTTGGTTTGGTTTACCTGTTCTAATAGCATCTTCCATTCTTTTGTTGTGCATATTAGAATCTTCTAACTCGCTAATGGTTTCCCATTTTGCTTTGATGGCTTTTTTTGCTTGTAATAAAGGCCAAGTTGTTTCTCCAACAATGGCAATAAATTGTGGTGAAGAATTTATATCAAATCTGCCAGGAGTTTTTGAAGAAATATCTACCATAAATGCATCATCAACTCCTGGTAATGCTTTAATTTCTTCAGCATTAAAACTCTTCAATTTCATTCCGAAAGCTGGTGCGTGTTTCAATACCGCAGTTTTCATTCCGTCTCTATGAAAATCGATTCCGTATTGTGGAACTCCAGTAACAATTTTTTTACCGTCTACATTTCTTTGACTTGTTCCAATTAATTTGAAATCTTTTGTGTCTTTTAATTTTACTTCTTTCGGAACTTCAATTCCGACTGCTTTAGAAGCTATTTCTCCGAAACCGATAGTTCGACTTCCGTTTTTCTCTTTAATGATTCCTTTTTCTACAAGTAAATCATCAATTGTAACGCCCCATTCTTTTGCAGCTGCTGTTAATAGCATAAACCTACCTGCTGCGCCAGCTGTCCTTAAAGCTGTCCACCCCATTCTAATAGATAAACTTCCTCCAGCAAATTGATTTTGATAAATCCCTGTATTTAAAGGTGCTTGTTCTACTTGAACGTGATTCCAATCAACATCTAATTCTTCTGCAACAATCATGGGCATTGAAGTTTTTACATTCTGACCAATTTCTGGATTTGGAGAATAAATGGTTACCATTCCTGTATCACCAATTTTTATATAACTGTTTATTTCAAACCATTCATTAGGAACTTCAACAAACTTTCCGTTTTTAGTATCTGGTGTACAACCTGCAAACCAACTAAATCCAATTAATATTCCTCCACTTGCAGCTGCCGATATTTTTAAAAAAGAACGACGATCTAATTCTGTTTTTACTTTTGTCATGACTTTTATATTTAGTTTTTAGCAGCAGCTTTAATTGCTTCTTTGATTCTTATATACGTTCCACATCGACAAATATTTCCGTTCATTGCCGTATCAATATCTTCGTCCGTAGGATTCGGGTTTTTTTCTAAAAGTGCAGAAGCACTCATTATTTGTCCTACTTGACAATAACCACATTGTGGTACATCAATATCTAACCAAGCTTTTTGCACAGGATGATCTCCATTTTCTGACAAACCTTCAATTGTAGTGATTTTACTATCTTGTACAACCGAAATTGGTAAAGAACAAGATCTTACAGCTTCGCCGTCTAAATGAATTGTGCATGCGCCACATTGCGCCATTCCACAACCAAATTTTGTTCCTAATAACTTAAAATGGTCTCTTAAAACCCAAAGAATAGGAGTAGAGCCATCTACATCTACTTGGAGTTTTTTGCCATTTACTTTTAAATTAAATATTGCCATAATGCAGAAAATTTTTACTTCTTACTAACTAATTAGTAAAGTGATTAAACATAACTGCTTGAAAGTACAAAACAGTTTTCCCAAAGTTAGTTTTTAGTATTGGTAAATCAAAATTTATTTATGAACTCGTTTTTATAATTAAGTTTTTATGTTTTATATTGTGAAACAATTACTTACACCTTTTAAGTATCTGGAGAATATTACATGAAAACACTTTTTTTATACTTCTTAATTGCAATAAATTTTGTTGTAACAGCAATGCCTAAGGAATCTTTTTATGTACAAGAGGAAAATACTGTTGTTACATCTGAAAGCATAAAGAACAATTATAAAAAGGGGTTAGATTTTTTATCAAAAGAAAACTTTGAAGATGCTTTTACAGCAATCTCATCTGGTTTAAAGTCATCTTTAAAAATAAATAATGAAAATTTAATAGCAACTGGTTATTTGCATTTAGGAAGTTATTTTAGTAAAAATAATAATAATTCTAAAGCTTTAGAAAACTTAAATGCTTCATTAAAACTGTTTTTAGAACTGAAAAATGAAACTAAAATTGCACATTGTTATTTGAATCTAGGCCTAACCTATTACAATATGTCATCCTATGAGAAAGCACTCTTTAACCATTTTAAATCTCTAGAAATTTCAGAAAGAATAAATGATAAAGAAAACATTGCTTTAAGTTTACAAAGTATAGGAAGGGTTTATTTACTGACAATAAACCTAGAAAAGGCACAGGATAATTTTACAAGAGCCCTTGAGATTTATAAAGAATTAAAAAATAATGAAGGAGTTGTTTTTAATTTATCGAACCTTGGAGCTAGTTACCAAAAACAAGGAAATATTGAGAAAGCAATTGAGTTATTTAAAAGTGCATTACCAATAGCGAGAAAAAGTAATTTAGAAGTTAGGGAGTCTGTTTTGTTAGGAAATATTGGTTCATCAAATAGAGCATTAAAAAATTATCAAGAATCGTTAGACTATCTTTTTAAGGCATTAGAAATAAAGGTAAGATTAAAGAAGTATTCTAGCGCTGCACATTCTTGTAATGATCTTTCTGAAACTTATTTAGTAATGAATAACCTTCCGAAGGCTAAAGAGTTTGCACTAAAAGCAATTCAGTATTCTAGAGGGTTAAATATTCATAAAGAAAGATTTGGCTATTATTTATTGTCTAAAATAGAATATCAATCTAAAAATTACAAAAACTCATATAACAATTTAAAAGCATTTCATAAAATACAAGACAGTCTCTTTTCTATCGAAAAAATGACAAGTATTAACGAAATGCAAATAAAGTATGAAACTGAAAAGAAAAACTTAAAAATTGAAACTCAAGAAAGTAATATTGCATTGTTAGATTCTAAAAATAGAATTAAAAATCAAATGTTGCTTTTCGGAAGTATTTTTCTTTTACTGGTTTTTCTTTTTGTATTTCTTTTTAAATCTAGAAATGCAGTAAAAAAAGAAAAACAAATGCAACAACTGTTTTCTGAAAACTTATTAAAATCGCAAGAAGAAGAACGAACAAGAATTGCAAGAGAGTTACATGATAGTGTTGGTCAGCAATTAACATTGATAAAACGAAAATCGCAAAACGAAAATCAAGAAGATATTACTCTTTTAACCAATAATGCTTTAGAAGAAGTTAGGAGTATTTCTAGAGGGTTATATCCTGCATTGCTAAAACAATTGGGCTTGTCTGAAAGCATTGAGCAATTAATTAACGATTATGATGAGCAAACTGAATTGTTTTTTTCTCTAGACATCGATAACGTAGATAATTATTTTACAGAGAGTACAAGCCTAAATTTTTATAGGTTAATTCAAGAATGTTTAACAAACATAATTAAACATGCAAAAGCAAAATCGGTAACTGTAAGTATAAAAAAAGAAGGCAATACTATTGTTTCATTAATATCTGACAACGGAAAAGGCTTTAATGTAAACGATAGTAAAAAGAAAAACAGTTTAGGATTAAAAACAATTTTTGAGCGAATAAGAATTATGAATGGAAACCTTTCTATTGATAGTAAACTAAATAACGGAACCAGTTTTATATTTTCTATACCAATAAAAAATGAACAATAAAATAAGTATACTTGTAGCAGATGATCATCCTTTATTGTTAAAAGGATTAAGAAGTGAATTGTTAGAGTTAGGATTTAATGTTTTAGAAGGTGCAATAAATGGTGCGCAAGCTTTAGAGATAATTGTTTCTAAAAAACCTACAATTGCAATTTTAGATATTAGTATGCCTTTATTGACAGGTTTTGAAGTGATTAAAAAATGTAAAGAAATACCGGTAGAAACCAAATTTATTATACTAACTTCTTATAAAGAAAAAGGCTTTGTGTTAAAAGCCAAAAAGATGAATATTGATGGTTATTTGCTAAAAGATGAGCCTTTTAGTGAAATAAAAAAATGCATAAAATCTGTTTTAAAAAATCAATTTTATGCAAGTGCAATATTTGATGAGATTTTTAACAATCAGGTTTCGCCAGAATTAGAAAAAATAAAATTTCTTTCACCTTCAGAAAGAACAATAGTTAGATTAATTTCTAAAGAAAATTCTTCCAAACAAATTGCAGAAACCCTATCTATTTCTTCTAGAACTGTTGAGAAACATAGGTCTAATATTATTTCCAAATTAGATCTGACTTCAGGATCAGAGTCACTTACTAAATGGATAACAAAAAATAAAGACCTAATTGAGTTAATTTAAAAAATACGTAATAACACGTATTAGTTGTCATTGGTACGTATTTTGTAATTACTTGTTTAAAGCTATTTTTGTATTAGTGAAAATAGATTCATTGTATAAAAAAAAGAGATATTAAAAAGAAAGAATAATTAGGAGACATTATTTGTTATCTATTACAAATAATCAACTAAAAAAATTCTAACCAAATTTTAATTAAAACCTTACAGCATTTGTTGTAAGGTTTTTTATTTTTACAATATGGATTTATTCAACCAAGAACAAATAACAAATATTTTACCATATGATGGAATTACCAATTATCATGGTGTTATTTTATCTGAAGAACAAAGTGCATTTTATTATCAAAAACTGTTGTCAGAAATTGAATGGAAAAATGATGAAGCAATTATTTTTGGTAAAAGAATAATTACAAAACGAAAGGTTGCTTGGTATGGAAATACAAATTATACTTACAATTATTCTAATGTAACAAAACAAGCGTTAGTTTTTACTGAAGCATTGTTGAACTTAAAAAAAATTGTTGAAAAAGAAAGCAACGCAACCTATAATTCGTGTTTGTTAAATTTATATCATTCTGGAGAAGAAGGAATGGCTTGGCATTCTGACGGGGAGAAAATGTTAAAGAAAAATGGAGAAATAGCTTCTTTAACCTTAGGTGCTGAACGTAAGTTTTCTTTCAAACATAAGCAGTCTAAACAAAAAATAGATATCGTTTTAGAAAGAGGAAGTTTATTGGTGATGAAAGACACTACGCAAACCAATTGGTTGCATAGGTTGCCGCCAACAAAATTGATTAAAACGCCAAGAATAAATTTAACTTTTAGAACAATACTTATTTAAAGAATCCGTTTCTTTGCATAAATATTTCAGCAGTTTTGGAGCAGAAAAATCAACAATCTACAAACCTAAATAAGTTTATCAGTAGCACAGGAATTTGCTCTCGTAGAGAAGCAGAAAAACTTATTATTGCTGACAGAGTTACCATAAACGGAAAGCCAACTGAACTTGGTAATCGGGTTTTTGAAGGTGATGATGTAAAGATTGATGGACGTGCGTTAAAGCCAAAGCCAAAAACACTTTATATTGCTTTTAATAAACCTGTCGGAATTGTTTGTACAACAGATTCTAGAGAACGAGATAATATTGTTAGTTATCTAAATCACCCAGAAAGATTATTCCCCATTGGACGCTTAGATAAGCCTTCGGAAGGATTAATTTTTTTAACAAATGATGGCGATATCGTTAACAAAATTTTACGAGCTGGAAATAATCACGAAAAAGATTATGTTGTAAAAGTTGACAAACCAATTACAGATGATTTTGTAAAAAAGATGAGTAACGGAATTCCGATTTTAGGAACTGTTACCAAAAAATGTAAAGTCACAAAAATTAGCACAAATACATTTCAAATTGTGTTAACACAAGGTTTGAATCGACAAATCCGTAGAATGTGTGAATATTTAGGATATGAAGTATTGAAGTTACAACGAACTCGAATCATGAATGTGAAACTTAATCCTTTGAAAATTGGAGATTGGCGAGAACTTACTGAAATAGAGTTGTCCGAAATAAATACAATGGTTTCAAGTTCTTCAAAAACAGAAGAAGCTTCGGTTGATAAACAAAAACCAAAGAAAAAAACTCCAAAAAAGCCAGTTTTAAAACCAAACGATTTTACAAAAAAAAGTGCCGCTTTTAGAAAAAATTCACCAAAATCTAAAAGAAATTCTAATGCCTCTTTCAAAAGAAAAAAGAGATAAATCCTATCATTTCTTTAACAGTTCAATTCTTAAATAACAGTATCTTTGCAAGCAATGAAATTTGACTTAAAAATAACCGACCCAAAAAGTAAAGCTAGAGCTGGAGTAATTACTACAGATCATGGCGAAATCGAGACTCCAATTTTTATGCCAGTTGGTACAGTTGGTACTGTAAAAGGGGTGCATCAATCCGAATTAAAAAATGATATAAACCCTGATATTATTTTAGGAAATACGTATCATTTATACTTACGCCCAAAAACTGATATTATAGAGCAAGCCGGTGGTTTGCATAAGTTTATGAATTGGGATCGTAATATTTTAACGGATTCTGGAGGTTATCAAGTATATTCTTTATCAGGAAGAAGAAAAATTAAAGAAGAAGGTGTTAAATTTAAAAGTCATATTGATGGTTCTTATCACACATTTACACCAGAAAATGTGATGGAAATTCAACGTTCAATAGGAGCAGATATTATTATGGCTTTTGATGAATGTACTCCATATCCATGTGATTTTAATTATGCAAGAAGATCAATGCATATGACACATCGTTGGTTAAAACGTTGTATCAATCATTTAGAAAAAACACCCTTAAAATACGATTATAATCAAACTTTCTTTCCGATTGTTCAAGGAAGTACCTATAAAGATTTACGAAAACAATCTGCAGAATTTATTGCATCAGTTGGTGCTGAAGGAAATGCAATTGGGGGCTTATCGGTTGGGGAACCAGCTGACGAATTGTATGCAATGACAGAAATTGTTTGCGAGATTTTACCAGAAGACAAGCCACGTTATTTAATGGGCGTTGGAACACCAATTAATATTCTTGAAAACATTGCTTTAGGTGTTGATATGTTTGATTGTGTAATGCCGACTAGAAATGCAAGAAACGGAATGTTATTTACTGCACACGGAACCATTAATATCAAAAATAAAAAGTGGGAAAATGATTTTTCTGCAATTGATGATATGGATATTACATTTGTAGATACCTTATATTCTAAAGCATATTTACGTCACTTATTTGCTGCAAAAGAATTATTAGGGAAACAAATTGCTACAATTCACAACTTAGGGTTTTACTTATGGTTGACAAGAGAAGCCAGAAAGCATATCTTAGCTGGAGATTTTACCGAATGGAAAGATAAAATGGTAAAGCAAATGGACAAAAGATTGTAATTTGAAAATAATTGATGCCTACATATTAAAAAAATTTTTAACAACATTTTTCTTTACGTTGTTAATTTTAATTCCAATTGCTGTAGCTATTGATATTGCTGAAAAAGTAGATAAATTTTTAAATTCTGATACACTTACACTATTTGAAATTGTAAATGATTATTATAAGAATTTTATCATTTATTATTTAAATACATTTATGCCTTTGGCGGTATTTATTGCTGTAATTGTATTTACTTCAAAGCTTTCAAACGATACAGAAATTGTTGCAATTAATAATGCCAAAGTTTCCTTTACGCGTTTTTTATATCCTTATTTTGTTGGCGCAACTTTGATAACAATTTTTGCTTTGGTGATGAATCATTTTGTCGTGCCAAGTAGTAGTAAGGTTCGTAAGAAGTTTGAAAACACGTATATTTTTAAACCAAAATACGGTGAAAATATTGTCAAAAATTTTAGTTTGCAACTAACAGACAGCACATATATTTTTATTCAAAGTTTCGATTTAAAACGAAACACAGGATATAACTTTTCTACGGATGTATATAAAGATGATAAAATAAAGTCAAAATTAACAGCAAATGATTTTAGTTGGAATCCAAAAGATAGCACATTCAAATTATTTAAATATAAAATTAGAAGAGTTTTTAAAGATAGAGATAGTATACTTTTAGGAAACTCAATCGATACAACTTTTGCTTTTTCGCCAAAAGATTTAGTGTATAAATCATCCTTAGCGCAACAAATGCCTTCGAATGAGTTAATAGATTTTATAAATATTTCTAAAAAAAGAGGTGTGAAAAATTTGAATGCACATCTGGTTGAATTACATAAAAGAACAAGTTTGCCAATTGCATCTTACTTTCTTACAATTATTGCAGTTGCATTGGCGTTTAAAAAACGAAGAGGAGGAACAGGAGTAAATTTAGCGGTTGGATTTGGATTAATGTTTGTGTATATCTTTTTCTTAAAAGTATCTGAAGTTTTAGGTGCCGTTGCTGGAGCAAATTCGATGTTAACAGTTTGGATACCAAATATGGTATTTGGAGCTTTAGCTTTATACCTTTATTATAATGGCAGAAAATAAGTTAAAGTATTTTTTACAACTTCATTTAATTGTCTTTATTTGGGGTTTTACCGCAATTCTTGGCGCGTTAATTAGTATCGATGCTGTTTCATTAGTTTGGTTTAGAATGTTGCTAGCAGTAATTTTCGTTTTGATATATTTTATCATAAAAAAGCGTCGCTTTTCTATTGATAGAAAATCACTTTTTAAATTCATTTTAACAGGAATAATTATAGCACTGCATTGGATCGCTTTTTTTGAAGCAATAAAAGTTTCAAATGTTTCAATTGCTCTGGTAACAATGAGTACCGGCGCATTTTTTACATCATTAATTGAGCCACTTTTTTTTAAAAGAAGAATTAAAACGATAGAAATTGTTTTAGGTTTGCTTGTTATAGTTGGATTGTATATTATTTTTAATTTTGAAACGGAGTACTCGTTAGGAATTTTATATGCTTTAATAGCTTCTTTTTTATCTGCATTATTTTCTGTTTTAAACGGGATATTTGTCAAAAAAACAGATGCAGAAGTAATTTCATTTTATCAATTACTTTTTGGAGTCGGATTTGTCACTATATTTTTATTTTTTACGGACTCATTTTCTGCTGATTTCTTCAACTTGAAAGCATCTGATTGGTTTTATTTATTGGTGTTAAGTAGTGTTTGTACAGCGTATGCATTTGTGATTTCAATTAAAGTCATGAAATACCTTACTCCTTATACGGTAATATTGACCATGAATTTAGAACCTATTTATGCAATAATTTTAGCGCTACTTATTTTTGGGGATAAAGAAAAAATGAATCCTGAATTTTATTATGGAGCGTTTATCGTATTGTTTGTTGTGTTGTTAAATGGAATCATAAAAAACCGTGTCGCAATTCAACAAAAAATGAAAAAGAATAAAAAGTAAAAAGTTTATATCAAAAACAAATTTTATAGTAAGTTTGTAAAGTTATAATTTCAATCAATTTTAAATTGATTTAGTTAAAATTAATCAACCAATTTATGGAATATTTAGATTTTGAACAACCAATTAAAGAGCTAGAAGACCAGTTAACAAAATGTCAAGTTATTGGAGAAGAGAGCGATGTAGATGTTACTGCAACTTGTAAAAAAATTGAAAAGAAATTAGAAAAAACTAAGAAAGATATTTATAAAAATTTATCTGCTTGGCAACGAGTACAATTATCTCGTCATCCTAACAGACCTTATACATTAGATTATATTAAGGCACTTGCTGGCAATACTTTTATGGAATTACATGGTGATAGAAATGTAAAAGACGATAAAGCAATGATTGGTGGTTTAGGTAAAATAGGAGATCAATCTTTTATGTTTATCGGCCAACAAAAAGGATACAATACAAAAACACGTCAGTACAGAAACTTCGGAATGGCAAACCCTGAAGGATATAGAAAAGCCTTGCGATTGATGAAGATGGCAGAGAAATTTAATATTCCTGTTGTTACGTTAATTGATACTCCAGGTGCTTATCCAGGATTAGAAGCCGAAGAGCGTGGACAAGGAGAAGCAATTGCAAGAAATATTTTTGAAATGACGCGTTTAAAAACGCCAATTATCACTATTATTATTGGAGAAGGAGCTTCAGGTGGAGCTTTAGGAATTGGAGTAGGGGATAAAGTACTAATGTTGGAGAATTCTTGGTATTCTGTAATTTCACCAGAAAACTGTTCTTCAATTTTATGGAGAAGTTGGGAGCATAAAGAAAAAGCTGCTGAAGCTTTAAAGTTAACTGCTGAAGACGGAATTAAATTAAAAATTGTTGATGCAATTATTAAAGAACCATTGGGTGGAGCACACTCTGATAGAGTTACAACTTTTAAAGAAGTTGAGAAAACAATTTTAGAGGCTTACGAGTCTTTAAAAGATTTAAATGAAAAAGATTTAGTGATGCAACGAATGGAGAAATACTCAACAATGGGTGTTTATAAAGAATAAGGAATATTTAAATACATAAAAAAAGCAGGAATTATATTCCTGCTTTTTTTATGATTTACTTTTAAGAAAATTACAATCCAACTTGCTTAAAAAGAATTTCTAAATTTGGATCAGAAGGTCTTGGTGCATTTGCTGTGACAATATTTCCTTTAGGATCAATTAAGAGAAATCTTGGAATTCCTGTGACTTGATAATCAATCATAAATTGATTGTCTTTTCCTGCATATAATTGTACCCCAGTTAAGTTTTTGTTTTTCACCATGTTTTTCCATTTGGATAAAGCGTTTTCCCAAGAACCAGCAGTTTGTGCGTTGTCTGTAGAAATACTTACAAATTCAATGTTTTTACTATGGTATTTTTTTTCTAATTTTTGTAAAAAAGGAATCTGGACAATACAAGGTTTACACCAAGTTGCCCAAAGATCTATATAAACAAATTTTCCTTTGAAAGAGTTTAATGATTTTTTTCCACCCTTATAGTTTAAGTAATTTTTAAATTTAGGAGATGGTTTTCCCTTTCCTAACAGTTTTTCAGTTTCAATTTGCCTTAAAATACTTGCGTGTTGAGCATCGTAACTTTTTTCCAAAACATTAAATAGTTCAGTGTTTTGTTTAGTGTTTATTCTAACAATCATCGTGTCAATTTCTCCATGGAGATTTCTGATACTGTCGTAACTATTTTTAAGGCCATTTATTCTTTTGGTAAACGCATCTTTTTCTAGGAGAAACATATTTCTTGTATCACCTAAGCCAATATTAAATCTATATTGTTCAATTAAATAATTGCTAGTGTTTGACCCTTTTCCAGTGTATTTTGTAGATTGGAAAAAAGCATTGTTATCTGCAGTTAACTTTAGATCGAAACCGTTTCTTAAGAAGACAAATCCATAGTTTTTATTGTCTACAACTAAAGTGTAATAACCTGCTTCTTTAATGTTGATTGTATCTTTAAAAGTACCATCACTATTTATTTTAAAATCTTTTTTAAAAGTACTTGTTTGTAAAGAAAGAATAGTGTCTTTTGTATTCATGTTGGCGATTTCACCAGAAAATGAAACAAAAACAGGAGCTTCATTTTTGCAAGAGGTAAATGCAAAACATAAAACGAATATAAATATGAAATTTCTCATTATGTGTTTTCTAATTTGTTGCAAATATAAGTAATTGCTAATTGCATTATTATTGAGCATAGCGTTATTTTTTTCATAAAAAAACCGAGCAATAAGCCCGGTTTAAAATTAATCTTCTTTTTGTTCTTTTGGAACTTTCTTTGCTTTTTTAATTTTGATGGTAAGTTCGTTTTTCTTTTCATCTAAATCCATAACAATAGTATCTCCTTCAGATAATTTAGAATTGACAATTTCTTGAGCTAAAGCATCTTCAATATACTTTTGTATAGCTCTTTTTAAAGGTCTTGCTCCATACTTCTTATCAAAACCTTTGTCAGCTATGTAATCTTTTGCCTTTTCGCTTAGCTTTAAAGTATAGCCTAAATCAGAAATTCTATGTAATAATTTATCTAACTCAATATCTATAATTAAATGAATATGTTCTCTTTCTAAAGAATTAAATACAACAATGTCGTCAATTCTATTTAAAAACTCAGGAGCGAATGATTTTTTCAAAGCATTTTCTATAATTCCTTTAGCATGATCATCAGCTTGTGCTACTTTAGAAGAAGTTCCAAAACCTACACCGGCACCAAAATCTTTTAATTGTCTTGCGCCAATATTAGAGGTCATGATAATGATTGTATTTCTAAAATCGATTTTTCTTCCTAAACTGTCGGTAATAAATCCGTCGTCTAAAATTTGAAGCAACATGTTAAATACATCTGGATGCGCTTTTTCTATTTCATCAAGTAAAACAACCGAATATGGTTTTCGTCTAACTTTTTCTGTTAGTTGTCCACCTTCTTCATAGCCAACATAACCTGGAGGTGCTCCAATTAATCTAGAGATTGCAAATTTCTCCATGTATTCACTCATGTCTATTCTAATTAAAGAATCTTCAGAGTCAAATAATTCACGCGCTAAAACTTTTGCTAATTGCGTTTTTCCAACTCCTGTTGATCCTAAAAAAATAAATGAACCAATTGGTTTGTTAGGGTCTTTTAGTCCAACCCTATTTCGTTGAATAGCTTTCACTACCTTGGTGACAGCTTCATCTTGACCAATTACTTTTCCTTTAATTAAGTTTGGTAATTCGTTTAAACGACTGCTTTCTGCTTCAGCAACTCTATTAACAGGAATTCCTGTCATCATTGAAACTACTTCTGCAACATTATCTTCAGTAACGATTTCTCTATTTAATTTAGAATCTTCTTCCCATTGTTTTTGAGCTGATTCTAGAGCTGATTCAATGTTTTTTTCATCATCTCTTAACTTTGCAGCTTCTTCATATTTTTGTCCACTAACAGCTTTTGATTTATTTGTGCGAATTATTTCTAACTCAGACTCTAGAGCTAATACTTGTTGAGGTACAACAATATTTGTAATATGAATTCGAGAACCAGATTCATCTAAAGCATCAATCGCTTTGTCTGGAAGATAGCGGTCTGTCATGTATCGATTTGTTAATTTCACACAAGCCTCAATTGCGTCATCTGTAAAATCTACATTGTGATGTTCTTCGTATTTCTCTTTAATGTTATGTAAAATCTGAATGGTTTCTTCGACGGTTGTAGGTTCTACAATTACTTTCTGAAAGCGACGTTCTAAAGCGCCATCTTTTTCGATGTTTGTTCTGAACTCATCTAAAGTTGTAGCTCCAATACATTGAATTTCTCCACGAGCCAATGCAGGTTTTAACATGTTTGATGCGTCTAAAGAACCTGTTGCACCACCAGCTCCAACAATTGTATGGATTTCATCAATGAATAAAATAATATCTTCATTTTTTTCCAATTCGTTCATCAATGCTTTCATACGCTCTTCGAACTGACCACGGTATTTTGTGCCAGCAACCAGGCTTGCTAAATCTAAAGAAACAATTCGTTTGTCAAATAAAATCCTAGAAACTTTTCTATTGACAATTCTAAGTGCTAACCCTTCTGCAATAGCAGATTTACCTACTCCGGGTTCTCCAATTAACATTGGATTGTTTTTCTTTCTTCTACTTAATATTTGTGAAACACGTTCAATTTCTTTTTGTCGACCAACGACAGGGTCTAATTTGTTAGCTTCTGCTAATGCAGTTAAATCTCTACCAAAATTATCTAAAACAGGAGTTTTAGATTTTTTTGAAGCTGCCGCTCCTTTAGGTGGTTGTTGTCCATAAGGATTTGATTTTTCTTCTGAAAACTCATCATCAGAAGGTGTTTCTGCAGTTGGACTTATTGGTAGATCAGAATCATCTGTATGTAGTTGTTTGTATAATGCTTTTGCTTGATCGTAATCAATGTACATTTTGTTTAACAACTTTGTTGTTGGGTCATTTTCATTTCTTAAGATACACAATAATAAATGTGCAGTATCTATAGCTTCACTTTGATATAATTTTGCTTCTAAAAAAGTTGTCTTTAAAGCTTTTTCTGCTTGCCTAGTTAAATGCAAGCTTTTTTTCTTTTCTCCAGCATCTGTGAAACTAACTGCAGCAGGGTTTAATTTTTCAATTTTCTTGCGCATTAATTCTAAGTCAATATCAAATGCAGTCATTATGTCAATTGCTTTGCCTTCTCCTTTTCTAATCAAACCTAATAATAGGTGCTCTGTACCAATGAAGTCATGACCTAAGCGTAAAGCTTCATCTTTACTAAAGGTAATTACATCTCGTACTCTTGGTGAAAAATTATCGTCCATATATTTATGTATCTATATTGTAAATTTAGTAGATTTTTTATTAAAAAATTACAAAAAAAGTGCCAGTTTAGTTTTTTTGACAAAATGTCCTTTAAATATAGGTTAGAAAGGGTTGAGAATCAGTCGTGTAAAAGTTGTTAAAAAACATTTAAAAATGTTAATAACTATAAGGCTGTCTCTTATACACATCTGACGCTGCCGACGATCTA
>OLID01000568.1_pt1 | contig 14809 bp, 14 predicted proteins | sample 1609361 | NCBI WGS metagenome assembly OLID01 (sample SAMN05416778, study PRJEB24817) | seawater metagenome | isolation source: Sea water | place: Canada:Atlantic | collected 2013-07
ACGAGATTTCTGCCTGTCTCGTGGGCTCGGAGATGTGTATAAGAGACAGGAAACCAATAATGAATCTAATGTTGATTAAATTATCCCTTTTACTTTTAAAATGATAATCGCTACATACGTAAAGTATGAGAGCACCAAAATAGCTCCTTTTAATCGTCCAATTCGTTTTCCGATAAGAAGAATAAATAGCATTAATACCGCAATACCTATTACCCAAATCATGTCGAAGTCAATTGCTCCTTGCGTAACTTCAATTGGTTTTACCATTGATGTAAGTCCAATTACTGCAAAAATATTGAAGATATTGGAGCCAATTAGGTTTCCTAATGAAATGTCTGTTTCCTTTCTATAAGCTGCAACGCATGAAGCCACCAATTCTGGCGCACTCGTTCCAAAAGCAACAACAGTCACTCCAATTATTACATCTTTATCAGGACTGTCCGTTAAAAGATAATCGGCAATACCTACTGCTCCTTCAACAAACCAACCTGCACCAAAAAATAAACCCGCAAGCCCAATTGACAAGAAGATAGATGATTTCCAAATGGGCAATTTTACCTTTTTGATTTCATCATCATCGTCGTCGTCGTCGTCATCGTCGTCGTCATGTTTCGACTTGTGTTTCTTACCGTTTTTAAAGTCTTTACGAGAATCTTTCTTTTTGCTGACCTTTTGCTTTCGATTTTTTTTCTTTTTTTGGCGCTTTATGTTCCCAATTATATAAACTAGAAAGATGATTAGTATTGTGAAGAGTATTAATCCGTCAGAAAACGATATTACACCATCTATAGAGAAGAAATAAAACAGCAACGTTGCGAACAACATCATTGGAAAGTCTATCCTTTTCGTTTGTCGATCAGCTATAATTGGAAATATCAGTACTGTAACACCTAAAACCAATGCCAAATTCGTGATATTAGAACCCATTACATTTCCAATGGCAATACCTGAATTTCCATTCAAAGCGCTTTCAATACTCACAATTAATTCTGGCGCAGAAGTTCCAAACGCAACCACTGTCATACCAATTACCAAAGGAGAAATTTTTAGTTTATTCGAAATTCCTACGGCACCTTTTACTAAGAATTCTCCTCCAACGACTAAAACGGCTAACCCCAACAACAATATCAAAAAATCCATCATAAACTTCAGAAAAATACTCGTTGACAAAGATAAGAGTTGATTCGAAGATGCCTCTTTAATTTGTATTTTTGTTCCAAAACATTTCAACAGCATGGACTTTCAACTTGTATCTGATTTTGAGCCAACAGGTGATCAACCGAACGCAATAAAGGAACTTGTTGAGGGAGTTGAATCCAATGCGGGATTTCAAACGCTTCTTGGAGTAACCGGAAGCGGAAAGACATTTACAATAGCGAACGTTATACAAAAAACGAATCGTCCGACTTTAATTTTATCGCACAATAAAACCTTAGCTGCTCAATTGTACGGCGAATTCAAACAATTCTTTCCAAATAACAGGGTCGAATATTTTGTTTCGTACTATGATTATTATCAGCCAGAAGCGTTTATGCCGGTAACAGGAACGTACATTGAAAAGGATTTACAAATAAACGATGAGATTGAAAAATTGCGATTATCTGCCACGTCTGCTCTACTTTCTGGGCGAAAAGATGTGATCGTTGTTGCTTCTGTTTCGTGTATTTACGGTATTGGAAATCCACAAGAGTTTGAAAAGAGCATCATTCATATTAAAAAGGGTGATACGGTTTCTAGAAATAAGTTTCTATTTCAATTAGTTGAGAACCTATACAGTCGAGCGAATCAAGAATTTGAACGCGGAACATTTCGCGTAAAAGGAGATACAGTTGATATCTACTTGGCTTATGCTGATTATGCCGTTCGAATCGAATTTTGGGGAGACGATATAGAATCCATTTCCACGATTGACCCTAAGTTCAACACAACGATTGAACTTTTTGATGACATTAGCATCTACCCAGCGAACATTTTCGTAACAAGTTCTGAAACGACAAAAAAAGCTGTCGATATGATCGGTGAAGATATGGTAATCCAAGTCGAAAATTTCAGAAAGGAAGGGAAAATTGAAGAGAGTGAACGATTGAAAGAGCGCATAGAATATGATTTGGAGATGATCCGAGAGCTTGGTTATTGCTCAGGAATTGAGAATTATTCCCGTTACTTTGATCAACGTGAACCCGGTCAACGTCCCTTTTGTCTAATCGATTATTTTCCTGACGATTTCTTAATGGTAATTGATGAAAGTCATGTTACTCTGCCTCAAGTTCGTGCAATGTATGGAGGAGATAGAGCTCGAAAAATCAACTTGGTCGATTACGGATTTCGTTTGCAATCTGCTATGGACAATCGACCGTTAAAGTTTGAAGAATTTGAGTCAATGTTACCTGAGATTATCTACGTTTCTGCTACTCCTTCCGATTACGAGATCGAGAAATCTCAAGGTGTTGTGGTGGAGCAAGTAATTCGACCAACTGGATTATTGGACCCTGAAATTGAAGTTCGAAAAAGCTTAAATCAAATCGATAATTTAATTGAAGAAATTCAAATCCGCATTCCACTAGACGAACGCGTTTTGGTCACTACATTGACAAAACGAATGGCGGAAGAATTACAAAAATATTTAGATCGATTAGGTATTGCATGCCGTTACATTCATTCTGAAGTTGATACAATAGAGCGAGTTGAGATTTTACGCCAATTGCGTTTGGGAGAATTTCATGTTTTAATCGGGGTGAATTTACTTCGTGAAGGATTGGATTTACCTGAAGTTTCATTGGTCGCGATTATCGACGCAGATAAAGAAGGATTTTTACGAAATCGGAAATCATTGGTCCAAACAGTCGGTCGTGCAGCACGAAACGTGAATGGAAAAGTGATAATGTACGCGGATAAAATGACTGACTCAATGAAGCAAACGATTGATGAAACAGCTCGTAGAAGACAAATTCAAATGGAGTATAACGCTGAACACGGTCTCGTTCCAACTGCATTGAACAAGTCGAAAGAAAAAATTATTAATTCCACTAAAGTTGCTGATGGCGATGGAACACACATCACTGATTATAACATCCCAGAGGTTGTTGCAATGGCAGCAGATCCAGTTATTAAATACATGACTGACGAACAATTGGAAAAAACGATTAAGCATACGCGTAAACAAATGGAAACAGCTGCAAAAGAACTTGACTTTATGGAAGCAGCGCGATTAAGGGATGAATTGTACGCTCTAGAGAATCAAAAAAAATCAAAAAAATGAATTTAAAAACAACACTTGGACAATTTCGCTTTCTTGCTATACTAGAAGGAATTTCATGGCCATTATTACTTATAACTATGTACATGAAGTACCAGCACGATATGCTTTTACCGAATAAAATTGTTGGAATGATTCACGGAGTGTTCTTTATCTTCTTCTGTGTTTGGCTAATGATTTACGCAAAAAAGGTCAATTGGAAAATCACTACCGTGTTATTGGGGTTTGTGGCATCGTTTGTTCCTTTCGGCACGTTCATTTTTGATGCGAAAGTTTTGAAAAAAGAAAAGCACTGATTAATTTAAAAGTGAACTGTAATTGTCTTTTGTACCTTAAACAAGATGAGAGTGTAAAGTAATTGCCATAATGCTCTTTAATCAACCTTTGCGAACCTTTGCTTCTCACTTATTTACGGCGAAATTCCTCTTTTTTATACTAGATTTGTGATAAGCCAATAAAATTAATACCTACTTTAGTAATTGTATGGATACTAGAAAAAATGTTGAGGTGTGTTATACACCTGGTGAATATGAATACTTCAAAGGAGAATACGATTTAATCGTTGTGATTGATGTATTACGCGCTACGTCAGCAATTTGCGCGGCTTTTGAAAATGGAATTCGATCGATTATTCCCGTTGCAACAATAGAAGAAGCACAAGATTATAAAGACCGTGGTTTTTTAGTTGGAGCTGAAAGAAAAGGACAAATTGTAGAAGGATTTGATTTTGGTAATTCGCCTTACTCGTATATGAATGAGGATTTTATTGGAAAAGATGTGGTTCTTTCGACCACGAACGGAACAAAAGCTTTGAGTATTGCTAGTGATGCTGAAACAGTTGTCGTGGGTTCATTGTTAAATTTAGATGCATTGTGTGAATGGCTTGAAAATCAGGATAAAAACATTTTATGCTTGTGTTCAGGATGGCAAGATAAATTTAATTTAGAAGATACAATTTGTGCAGGGGCGATATGTGACTACCTCATCAATACAGGAAAATACACTTCAAATGAAGATTCATCTATTGCAGCGAAATACTTGTATCTTTCAGCTTGGGTAAACCCACTAGGTTATTTGAAATCGAGTTCACACAGAAGAAGGTTGAAAAATTTGGACTTAAATGAAGACATTAAATATTGTTTAACTCCAAATCAAACAAGAGTGGTACCGATATTACGCGATGGAAAGTTGGTTAAAATATAAATACGTTTTATTACTAATTCTCCCTTTTTTGTTTGGAAATGGTGAAGAAAAAGTATCGAGCAAGCGATGGGGCTTTTTTGGGCACAAAAGAATCAATCGTATTGCCACGTTTACGCTTCCTCCCGAAATGTTTGGATTTTACAAAGAACATTTGGAATATTTAACTGAACATGCTGTCGATCCTGACAAACGTCGTTACGCTGTCGATGGCGAAGCTCAAAAACACTACATTGATATTGACCACTATGTTCATGGTGGGGAAAATCCATTTGATGTTGTTCCTAGAAGATGGAAGGATGCGGTCGAAAAATTTTCTGAAGACACGCTTCAGGCTTATGGTATTGTTCCTTGGAACATTGGTTGGATGAAGTACAAACTTCAAAAAGCATTTGAAGAGAAAAATGTTGATTTAATTCTAAAATATTCTGCGGATATTGGGCACTACATTGGTGATGCGCACGTTCCCTTGCATACAACAGAAAACTACAACGGTCAGTTGACCAATCAAAAAGGAATTCACGGTTTATGGGAAAGTCGCTTAGTGGAAATCAACTACGAGAATTACGATTATTTTGTTGGTAAAGCGAAGTATTTAAAAAATTTGGACGATCACATCTGGAAAGCCATTGAAGGCTCTCATTATGCTGTAGATTCAGTTCTTCGGATAGAGAAAGAATTAACCGCTGAAATGGCACCTGACAAAAAATACAGTTTCGAGCAACGCGGCAACACAACTATTTCTGTTTATTCATATGAATTCTCTCAAGAATACCACAAGCGAATGAATAATATGGTTGAAAGGCGATTACGCGCTGCAATTGCAATGGTTGGACATATTTGGTACACAGCTTGGGTTGATGCCGGACAACCAAATTTAAGCCAATTGCAACACACACCTCCTTCAGCCGAATTGATTGAAGAAATGAAAAGCTTGGACGAGCATTATTTAAATGACAAACACAAAGGAAGGATTTGTGAATAGTTGTGTTAGTAAATAATTTCGGTTCAACGTTATAGGATGCACTGCAGAGTTGCAATAAAAAAAATCTTTTTTGAACCTTTTTAGCGATTTCTTGTACAGCAAAGAAATTAAATCTTCACTCATGAAAAACATCATCACCATTTTCGCTATTTGCTTGACTTCTATCTCTTATTCACAAATCGAATCCAAAGTAGATTATGACGCTTTTGAAAAGTTAGTCGCTGAAGTAAAACCTCATCGTGCAAAACGATTAATCGGAATTGAAGAATTCATGAAGATGAGTAAAAAAGGTAACGTATTTATATTAGATACACGCTCTAAAGCAATGTACGATGCAAAGCACATAAAAGGAGCCATTCATTTGAATTTCTCTGACTTTACTCAAAAGAATCTTGAAGCGTTGTTTCCTGATAAATCACCAACCATTTTAATCTACTGCAACAATAACTTTGATGATGATGAAAGTTATTTCCCAACTAAAATGTACATTCCACCTACCGAATCAACAAAAGAAGAATTGACTTTGGCTCTTAATATTCCAACCTATATTAACTTATACGGTTATGGATACCGAAATATTTATGAGTTATCAGAATTGGTTTCAATTTGGGATGAGCGAGTTGAATTAGATGGCACAGAAGTGATGAAAAGTGAGTAATTCACTTCTTTTTACTTGATTTTGCTTCGGGATTAAATTCCAAACACTTTTTAATCCAAAATTTCAAATCGGAATCGTAATCTACTCCTTCTGGGGCTACGAAAATATATCCTTTCATTGGTCGTTTAGTGAAATCCATCGGTCGAGCTCCGTTCAAATCAATTAAATCGAAATAGGCCTTCTCTCCTACTCGCGCCATAAAATCATTTTTCACAACTCCAAAACACATTTTGTCATCAATCATGTAACACAAGCCACCCATCATTTTCTTCGCCACGAAAACTATCTTTTTTTCGTTTAAAATGATTTCTATCCGTTCCTGTAAATATTCGTCGTATGCCATAAATTAAAAGTAGTCAATTCAGCTAGAATACCTATTTTAGAATTAAATAATTGAATGCATGATTGAAATCACCGATTTAAGAAAGGAATTTGTTCTTTCGAAACAACAGCGAAAAGAACTCAACACCACGGATAAAATTGCCGTAGCGGTTGATAATGTTAGTTTAAAATGTACGCCTGGGAGAGTATTTTCTTTATTGGGTCCAAACGGAGCTGGTAAGACAACAACTTTACGAATGATGTCAACTATTTTTAAACCGACGTCAGGAAGTATAAACATTACAGGCATAGACGCGATTGCTAATCCAGCTGAAGCACGACGAAAAATAGGATTTTTAACAGGCTCGACTGGATTGTATGCGCGATTGACCCCAAATGAAGTAATCAAGTACTTTGCAGATTTATACGGGATTTCAAAATCAGATTTCGAAGAACGAAAAGAGCGTTTATATACATTGCTTGACATGCACCACTTTCAAGGGAAACGAATTGGTAAACTTTCTACAGGAATGAAGCAAAAAGTTTCTATATGCAGAACTATGATTCACGATCCAGAAGTTGTCATTTTTGATGAACCAACAAGTGGATTGGATGTTATCACTGCAGAAAACATCATTCAATTGATTCGCGATTGTAAAGATCAGGGCAAAACAGTTATCTTTTCTAGTCACATTATGAGTGAAGTTGATTTGTTATGCGATGATTTAGCGATCATACACAACGGAAAAATGCTATTTGACGGAACCATGGATTCCTTTAAATCAAACATGCAAGCAGAAAATCTAACTGCAGAATTTATTCGAATTATAAAAGAATCTAACTAATTGAACGATGATATTTACGATATTTAAAAAAGAATTAAAAGACACATTAAGAGACAGAAGAACCTTGATGATGATGTTGGTGATACCTATCTTAGTCTTTCCTATAATCATGAATATTTTCGTTGGTGTTTCTGCTACTTTTTCTGAAGAAGCTGCCACCAAAAAAGTGAAAATCGGATTTGTTGGAGATAAAGACAATTACGTATTGAAGCAATTGAAAAGTCTTCCTAAAGAAATGGGAAAAAAAGAAATCGTTTTTTATAGAGATTCAGTTCAACTAAAAAAGGATTTAAAATTGGATTCCATTCAAATAGGAATGTATAGTGAGAAGCAATTCAGCTCCAATCTTGAATCCCAAAAACCAGCCAAATTAATCGTGTTTTATAATGCTACTGATGTTGGAATGAAAGACAGAGCGGAAATTTATCTAAATACAATAGAAGATATTGCCCGTCAAGAACGGATTTTGGATTTAAAATTAGATGAAGCTAAATTAACTCCTCTTGTCACAGAATACAGTAACGTTGCATCAAGTGAAGAAATGATTGGGAAATTAGCGGGTGGAATTCTACCCTACATTTTCATCGCATTTGGCTTCTTAGGTTGTATGTATCCAGCAATAGATTTATTCACCGGTGAAAAGGAAAGAGGAACAATCGAAACGCTACTAACCACTCCAGTCGCTCGTTGGCAAATTTTATTCGGAAAAATGGGGGTTGTGGTGCTTTCAGGACTGCTCGCATCGACAGCTGCCTTATTGGGTTTATCTTTATCAATTGAAGTACTTGATGTTGTGGAAAATGCTGAATTATTAGCGATCATTCATGGGATTTTAAGCGTTAAGTTTATTCTTTTACTTTACGCGCTTCTTGTGCCATTAACGGTTTTCTTCGCTGGTGTCATGATTCCAATTGCGGTTTATGCTAAAAGCTTCAAAGAAGCTCAAAGTATTATCACTCCATTAAATATTGTGATGGTTCTTCCTGCTATGGTTGGTTTTTTTCCAGGAATCGAATTGAACTTAACTACTGCTTGTATTCCCGTAGTTAATATTGTCCTTGCAACAAAAGATTTAATTGCCGGAACATTAGATATGGGATTGCTCGCGATTAGTTTTGGTGTAATGTTTGTAATTGCCACACTGGCAGTATTCGTATCGTATAAGCAATTTGATAAAGAAACAAACATTTTAATCTAATGAAACAGCTAGTCGTTTTAACGTTCATTTTCATCTCCTCACTTTCTATTTCTCAAGAATTGAGGACGACGTTTTCAAACGATTACGGTCGATGGACTTTTGACGATTTTTCGTTTAATACAACTTTCATAAAAAGTTACGACAATTGGAAGTGCGGCAGTCAAACGATTAAAACTGTTTTTCTAAACGATTGGGACAACTGGAGAATTGGATCCGATGTTACACTAAAAACTACATTTTCTAACGATTTTGATGATTGGACAATTCAGGGTTTTGGTAAAACGATTAAAGTCCGTGCGGCTTTCTCAAACAGTTTTGATCAATGGCGTATTTCTGGAGATTTTGAAGGTTCATTTAGAACAACTTTCAGCAATGACTGGGAAAGATGGAGTTTTGATGTAGATTTCACTAATTTAGAACCTGATTTGCAAAAGGCAATTGTTTTCATTGCAGTTTACTCAAGCTTCTCACGAAATATTGAAAAAAAATAATTCCTGATTCCAATTTTTGTAACTTAGTTTAAATTAAAGTTCTACCTATGAAATCAACTCTATCACTTACTATTCTATTTGTCGTTATTGCTTTCCATGCTGCAACTCAAATAACCAATGGAGGTTTTGAAAATTGGTCTGATTCAATTATTTATGAAACACCTTCCGTTTGGAGCAGTTCGAATCAAGAACCCTTTTACGTTGAAACTACTGTTTTTAAATCATTGGATGCGCAGGAAGGTTTATATTCAGCTAAATTAGGAGCTGCAGAAATATTTGGAGATACCCTTGGTGGATTTGTCCTTCACGGCAGTTTGAATCCTGTAACAGGAATTCCATATACCGATAACTTTGAAGCCGTTGCTGTTTATTATAAAATCGATTTACAACCAAATGACTCGTTGTATCTTGTAATCATTCGTAAAGCGAATGGAAATATTGTCGATTACCAAATAAAACCTTTCGCTTTCGGTCCGGCAACCTCTTGGACGCCACAACTAATTCCAGTTGGAAATATTTCCCAAGATGAATTATTACTTGGATTTATAATTGGAAATCCCAATACAACACATAATCCTCACCCTAACTCTTGGGCTCTTGTAGATAATATTAAACTATTAAACGGAGGTCTGAATAAACCAGATGTACCAAATTACAATTTTGAAAACTGGGAAGATGAAATCGTTGAAATTCCAGATGAATGGGAAACGCTTTCGCCTTATTATTCTCATTTTGGACAAATCAATGTTGTAAAAACAAGTGATTCGTATGAAGGTAATTCTGCCATTGAAATGAGCACAGTACTTTTTGGAACAGATACCATTGCTGGTTTTCTATCAAAAGGAGTGATTGACTTTGGCAGTGGAACCCCTTTTGGCCAAGTTCCAATCGCATCAACACCAATTAAAGTTGCAGGAGCATATAAATTAACTACTACTTCCGTGGACGAAGGTATTTTACAAATCCAATTCATGGAAAATGGATCTCTAGTCGGTTATCACGAGGAGATTTTTACACCAACTAGCAATTATGCACTATTCAATTCAGTAATTGGAATGTTCGGCTCACCTGATTCAATGATTTTGACCGTAATTTCAGGAAGTAATCCTGGTACTATTTTAAAGCTTGATGCATTGGCTTTTGATTCTGATTTGAGTATCGAAAACAATTCAATAATTGATTTTACAATTTCCCCAAATCCGGCATCAGATTTCATTCATGTAACATTAACCGACCCAGGATTCAAAAAAGCGCGTTTACTGACGTTGACTGGTGAAATTGTTTGGGAATCTAACTCCATATTGTCGCTTCAGTCAATTGACATTTCCTCATTTGAACGGGGTATTTATTTAATGTCACTAAGCACCGACAAAGGAAGTTCGATTAAAAAAGTGGTGTTGCGCTAAATGAATCCTTAATATCTTTGTTTTAATTCCTTTTAAAATCGGAGAATCGATTATATTTGCACCTCCACGCCCTGGTGGTGAAATTGGTAGACATGCAATCTTGAGGGGGTTGTGCACTACGTGCGTGCTGGTTCGAATCCAGTCCAGGGCACTAAAAAAGGAATCACATTGATTCCTTTTTATTTTTTACAGCTTGTACAATAAATTCTGTAACCGCGTGTTTTGTACTTAACTTATGAACCAAAAACGATTAAATATTCTACAAAATTGGCCCTTTCTATTGGGCTTGGTTTTAGGTCTTTATTTTATTACGTTAAATGTCACAGGAACTGATTTTGCTTATTTCCCAGGAGATTTGGGAGATGGCAGGTTTAACGTGTATATTCTAGAACATGCTCATCACTATTTTTCAGGAAATCTAAACTCCTTTTGGGACGCTCCTTTTATGTATCCTGAAAAGGAAATAATTACTTTTTCGGACAATTTACTCGGAACAGCTCCTATATACTCTTTGTTTAGAATTTGTGGAGCAGATATATTCACCGCATTTCAATTTTGGTTTGTTGTAATGGCGGTTTTAAACTACAGCTCAAGCTTTTTGTTCTTAAATTGGCTATTAAAAAATAAATATGCGGCTGTTTTAGGAGCTTTTGTTTTTGCCTTCTCAATGGGTTTGCAGTCTCAAATGTCACACGCCCAAACTTTCCCTAGATTTTTCATTCCGTTAGCTATATGGATGGCATTGCTTTTTATGAATGAATTAAAAGCAAAACATTTCTTTTTAGCCCTATTCTATACTGTGATGCAATTTTATAGCGGAATTTATTTAGGTTTTATGCTAACCATCCCGATGATTTTTCTTTTTATTATCATTATTCTTAAAAATAGAAAAGAATTATTTCAACGTATTAAGCAATGGAAATGGCTTTTGAAAATACTAATTGCACTCACACTGAATGGTCTATTTCTTATTGTGTTGATGACTCCCTATTACAACCGCTCATTACAAACTGGGGAAAACATATTTGAACATGTCCTGCACACAGTTCCACTTTTTAAATCGTATTTTTTCGCACAGCCAGGAAGTCCAATCTGGGGATTTCTAAGAGGAATCGGGGTTGAATTACAAGCATCATGGGACCATCATTTATTTACAGGAGGAATCTCATTGCTATCACTAATTCTATTCTTCATTTTAGTTGCATTCCGAAAAAAAATGAATTTACAATCCTTGATTTCGAAAAACATTTTGGCCATGTCGTTGACGGCATTATTAACGTTCTTATTTGTTGTTCGAATTAATGAATTTACACTATATCGTTTGTTTTTTGGTTTACCGGGTTTCGGTTCTATGCGTTCTATAACACGAATTATCAATATTGAAGTACTTTTCTTTGGAATAGCCGTTGCCGTGGTTGCATTACTTGTTCTCAATCGATTTGTGAAATACAAAATACCCGCATTTCTGATGATGCTTGCACTTTTAACCTTCGATAATTATTTCATTGTAGGAAGTTCTTATCGTTTTGAGAAAAAAACAGCGCAAAAACGATTGAATGCCTTGAAATACAAAATGAAAGATATTCCTTCGGGTGGTATTGTTTCTTACGAACCTGTTGAAAGAAACGACATGGTTTATTGTTATCAAATAGATGCGATGCTGGCCGCCCAATCACTTGGATTAAAAACAGTGAATGGATATTCTGGTAATTCTCCTGGAGCTTACCAACCTTTTTGGCATGAAATGAACGAACAAGCAAGAATTTCGTGGTTTGAATCCTTGAATTTTAAACCTAAGAAGGTATACGTTATTCACTAATCAGTTCCCAAACAATCAACTTTCCGTCATCTGAACAGGACACAAATGTATTTTCATTGAAGGTTGATATTCCATTGACGGAATGACGATGTCCGCCCAATTTACCCTCTAATTTCTCAATAAATCGAAAGGTATTCGAATCCCACAATTTAATTGTTTTATCGCGACTAGCGGAAGCAATAACTTGACCTTCGACCAATGCAATTAAAGCGTAAACTGCATAATTATGCGCAACGATTGTTTCAATTAGCTCTTGCTCATTCCATTTCCAAATTTTAATCAACGCATCTTTTCCTCCTGAAATCAGTACGTCAGAATTTAATGGATGAAACAAAATCGACGTCGCTCCGTCCTTGTGTGCATTGATGGTTTTTATTTCGTTGAAATTCTCGGTATCAAAAACACGAATCATTCCATCTTGACAAGCAAAAGCAGCAAATTCGCCATTTTTCGAAATTGCAATCTTACGAATCTTCCCACAATCCAAGGGCAAATAAATCATGAGCGAATAATCTATTGTATTCCAAACGGATAAATTTCCTTCTGCGTCGGTTACAAACAATTGATTCTTTTTCGCATTCGACTTTATCGAAAAAATGGCTTTGGTGTGTTGCGTAAAAAACTTAATTTCTTTTCGTTCTAACAAATCAAAGAAGTGCATTCCCCCACTCGATAAGCCAACAACGAGAATATTCTCATTGATAATTTCCAAAGCATAAACTGAATATTCGAATTTGATGGCAAATTTATCCTGTTCTCCAGTCGCAATACTCCAACGTGTGACAAAATGATCCGCACCTCCAGAATAAACAAACTGATCTTTAACGAGGCAGCAATAAACTGCTCCAAAATGACCTGTTATTTCCCTCTGTTTTTGAAACATGGATTATCTCGCTTTAATTTCTCTGAACGAAATCGATAAATATTTCTCGTATTTACGAATTTGCTTCACCTCGTTTGGATTAATTATCGCAATAGAAGTTCCTTCCTTTCCAGCACGAGCGGTTCTACCACTTCTATGCGTATAATACTCTTCGTTTTCTGGCAATTGGTAATGCACCACATACGACAATCCTTCGATGTCAATTCCACGAGCAGCAACGTCCGTAGCGACTAATATCTGAACTGCTTTGTTCTTAAACGCTCGCATCGCTTTATCACGTTCACGTTGTTGTAAATCGCCATGAATGCAATCCGCCAATACATTCTTCGCGATTAACTGTTTCGTTAACTTCTGTGTCGCGACTTTCGTTTTGCAAAATATCACTCCACGGTTGTTTTTTTCCGTTTTCAAAAACTCGGTAAGTACGTAAAATTTATTCGATTCATCGCATACCAAAAATTGATGCTGAATTTTCTTGTTCACAACATCCTTTCCCCCTACTTTAACGTGGATAGCATCTTTTGAAAGGTGTTTCTTTACAATAAGGTCGATACCCTCTGGAATGGTCGCTGAAAACAACCATTTATTCTCAACACTTGAAAGGGCGTTTAAGATTTGGTCCAATTCGTCCTTGAATCCCATACTCAACATTTCATCTGCTTCATCAAGAACCAAAGTTGTGACTTCGGTCAAATCAATCGCCTCACGCTCAATTAAGTCAATTAAACGACCGGGAGTTGCAACAACAATATGAGTCGGACGTTGCAAGGAAGCAATCTGTTGATCTATTGGCGCTCCACCGAAAACGGCTTCCGTAAATACTTTTTCAGAATACTTTGTGTATTTAAACAATTGCTTCGCGACTTGTTGTCCTAATTCTCTCGTTGGACATAAAATTAATGCTTGAATGTGATTGAATTGAGGATCTATTGTTTGCAATAGAGGTAAACCAAAAGCAGCAGTTTTTCCTGTTCCTGTTTGGGCTTGACCTACGAGATCGGTGTTTTTCTCTAGTAAAATTGGAATAACCTTCTTCTGAATCTCGGTTGGTGTAACAATCTTCAATTCTTCCAATCCACGGATAAAATCCTTTCGTACTCCTAATTCTTCAAATTTGCTCACAGTTGTTTGTATTTATGAGTGTAAAGTTAGGAAATAAATAGAGCCAAGACTTCAAGATTCAAGACTTTAAGACTTATTCACATCAATAGAACAAGTCTTAAGATCTTACTTTCTTACTTTCTTAAAGTCTAAGATTGTTACTTTCATGAAAAATAGAATTATATATTTGTAACTCAAAAAACAGAAAACATGGATATCGTTCTTCAACTTGCCTTAATCATTGTTCCAGCTGGTGCTGTGATGATGACTGCTATATATTTTATGCGCAACGCTACTCAAAACGAAGTGCGTTCAATGCAAATTGAATTAAAAAGAGAACGCCAATCGTTTTTCTTGCCCAATCGTGTGGATGCTTACCAACGTGCTATTTTGTTAATGGAGCGCATTCACCCAAACAGTTTAGTGATGCGTTTGAATAATCCAGGATTGCCTGCTGCTGCATTTCAAGTAAAGCTATTGGAATCAATTCGTGAAGAATACGAGCACAATATCGCACAGCAAATGTTCATCTCAGTGGATGCGTGGAACATGGTGAAAAAATCCAAAGAGGAAACGATTAAGATTATCAATCTTGCTGCTGTCTCTTATACACATCTCCGAGCCCACGAGACAGGCAGAAATCTCG
>OLID01000571.1_pt1 | contig 14752 bp, 10 predicted proteins | sample 1609361 | NCBI WGS metagenome assembly OLID01 (sample SAMN05416778, study PRJEB24817) | seawater metagenome | isolation source: Sea water | place: Canada:Atlantic | collected 2013-07
GTCGGCAGCGTCAGATGTGTATAAGAGACAGGGTATAAGTAAAAAGCCCCGAAAATATCTGACTATTTCGGGGCTTTTTGCAATTGACTAAGTGATGAATCGTTTTGTGTTACTAATGGTTCGAGCAACAACGCAAACAATAGCTCGTTCACTAGCTTTATTAATCACTCTAGCAATCACTTTAGCAATCGTTTAGCAACAACATCACTAACAGTAAGGCGCTAACAACTAAAGGTTAAGTCTCGCTTACTTCTTGAGTCCTCGGCGTTTTAATAAGGCGTCAGTGGAAGGCTTGCTGCCGCGAAAATCAATGTAGTCTTGCATTAAGTCTTGGCTATTTCCCATGGACAGCACACGGCGGCGGAACTGATCGCCATTTTCACGCTTTAAACCACCTTGCTCAGTCATATAAGCAAAGGCGTCGGCTGCGAACACTTCTGTCCACAAATAGGCGTAATAACCTGCTGAGTATCCACCTGCAAATGCGTGGCTAAAATAAGCCGATTTATAGCGTGGCGGCACAGGAGCATAATCTATATCGTGTTTAACCAACGCTTTTTGCTCAAACGCGGCGACGTCATTTATTTGTGTGCTCGCAGAAATAGAATGCCACTCCATGTCGAGCAATGCGGCAGCCAAATATTCAGTGGTATCAAAACCTTGGTTAAAATGATGAGCAGCAAGTAGCTTGTTGAGTAACGCTTTAGGGATAGCTTCACCGGTTTGGTAATGTTTCGCGTAGTGTGCAATGACCTCTGGATCGATGTCCCAGTCTTCATTGAACTGTGATGGGAACTCGACAAAGTCTCTCGCTGTCGCCGTGCCCGCTAAACTAGGGTATTTCACTTGTGAGAATAACCCATGAGCGGCGTGGCCGAATTCGTGAAACAAAGTGGTCACTTCATCAAATGTAAGTAGGGTAGGTTGCCCTGTTGCAGGCTTAGGGATATTGAGTACGTTATACACGACCGGCTTTTGCTCAAGCAAATCGCTTTGGGTTACGAACTCGTCCATCCATGCGCCGCCACCTTTGCCTTCGCGAGCATAAGGGTCAAAATAGAATAATCCTATGCTGCTACCGTCTTCGTTGAACACTTCAAACGCTTGAACGTCTTGCTGGTAAACAGGTAAATCTTTACGGGCTTTAAAGGTAATACCGTAGAGTTTTTGCATCGCAAAGAACAGGCCGTCATGCAATACGCGATTTAACTCGAAATACGGCTTAATAGCGCTTTCGTCGAGATCATACTTGGCTTTGCGGACTTTTTCGCTATAAAAAGCCCAGTCCCAACGCTGTACTTTAAAGTCTTGCCCTTCAGCGCGGATCTGCTGCTGGATTGCAGCGGCTTCGTCTTTGGCTTTGGCGACCGCTTTAGGCGCTAAATCGTCGAGTATGTCGTATACCGCCGCTGGCGTTTGAGCCATCTGGTCGGCCGTTACATAAGCCGCCCACGTTGGGTAACCTAACAATTGTGCTTTTTGGGCGCGCAACTGTGCCAGTTTAACCAGCACTGGGCCGTTGGTATCTATGGCGCGATTGGCGGACATATTCCAGACCTGCTCACGCAGATCACGGTTTTCAAGGCTGGTGAGAATCGGCTGGCGTGTGGTATTGACCAAGGTAATTAGATAACCTTCTTTACCCGCATCTTTCGCGGCACTGGCAAGCGTGGCAATTTCACCTTCCGTTAAGCCTGCAAGCTGCGATTTGTCGCTTACCAGCAACGTGTCTTGTTTAAATGATTGCAGTATATTTTGCGAAAAGTCGGTCGCTAAGCTAGATAATTGGCTATTGATGTCGCGTACCTGGGCTTTTTCAGCGTCGCTGAGTTTCGCCCCAGCGCGTAAGAATTTATTGTAATAGTAATCCACTAAGCGTTGATCAACGCTATTCATGCTCGCCTTGTTTGCTTCAATCTGCTCGATACGTGCAAAGAGTTTTGCATCTAAATAGATATTGTCTTCGTGGGCGGTGAGTTTTGGGCCTATCTTTGCTTCGATACGCTGATATTCATCGTTTGAAATAACACTCGCAAGATTGTAAAACGTTTTGCTCACGCGGGTGAGCACAGCGCCGGATTTCTCCATAGCGACAATGGTGTTATCAAATGTTGGGTTTGCTGGGTTATTGGTGATGGCCGCTATTTGTGCATCATGTTGGGTGATACCAGCTTCAAAGGCGGGTTCATAATCTTGCACACTGATCTTGTCAAATTGCGGCGCTTGGTAGGTCAAGGGGCTTTGATCAAACAGTACATTTTGAGTCGACATGGTCATGTTGGTTTTAGTTTGCTCGGTGTCAGTTTGTTGATGATTCACCACATTACTTGAACAGGCACCTAACACAAGTGTGGCGGCTACAGTAGCGGCGATAATTGATATACGCATTGAAACTCCAAAGATAGAAATATGCCAAGCCCGAAGTGGGCAAAGAAGTCGAAAATAGCAGGCATATAAGACCCGGCTACTCTAACAAGGCGCTGGTGGCGCTAACAATCCCTTCAAACCTCGTTTTGTTGGGCTTTATCGCAAATTAGTCCGTTAAATTGCGAGCAATTGTAAAAAATGTAAGCTATGAAACATTTGCTCGGCTAACCTGCTGTTATTCGTTGATTTTGTTTATTGTCCGCTAATGGAATTGTCAGCTAATCGAATTGTCTTTAAGCTTGTTTGCTTTGAGTGTCCTTTTCTAGGGCCAAATAGCTAAGGAAGCACCCCCTAACATGCCAATCCAATCACTCATGTTTGCTGTTGAAGTGACGTTGCCCATCAGTGTGTTGATTGTACTGGGGATCGTATTTAAGCGTATCCGTTGGATAAACGAGGAGTTTGCCATTATTGGCTCGCGGCTCGTGTTTAACGTTACCTTGCCGTGTTTGTTGTTTGTGAATATTGCTAAAACGGATTTAAGCGTTACTACGCCTACTGATTTGTTAGTGTTCGCTGCTATCGCTACCACGTTGACATTTATACTGTTTAATCTGTTGGCATTAAAGATTAAACAACACGATGCGCGGGGCGCATTTGCCCAAGGGGCGTGTCGAGGCAATATGGCCATTATTGGCCTGGCGTTGTCGGTTAGTGCATTTGGAGAAAGCGCTCAAGCGCTGGCGTCCATGTATTTGGCCGCAATCGTTATTTTATATAACGTGTATTCTATTTTAACCCTTTATTATCATCAGGCGGCAACGGCTTCGGCGAAGTTGATTGCCATTAGTGTGCTGCAAAATCCGTTGGCCATCGCTATTGCATTGGCCATAGTGGTAGCACTGGTGCCCATCCCGTTACCTGATTTACTGTATGAATCGGGCAGTTATTTGGCTCAAATGACTTTGCCCCTAGCGCTGTTGTGCGTGGGGGGATCTATTCGTTTGCAAGAGTTTAAAGCATCGAAGCTGCTGTATTTGGCCATTGCCAGCAAGATTGTATTTATCCCTTTGGTGGCGACGGTTATTGGCCATCTGTGTGGATTGAAAAACGAAGAACTGGGGGTTTTGTATATTATGATGGCCACACCAACCGCTGCCGCGGCTTACCCTATGGTGCGAGCGATCGGCGGTGATCATCATTTAACTGCTGCGATTATTGCCGGTAGTACCTTGCTCTCCATGTTTAGTACTACCATAGGGCTGTTTTTGCTGCATTTTTTGGGGTGGGTATAAGTCTCACAAGGTTTTTAGGTGGTTTGATGCGCTTAAGCTTGTACCGCCTTTAAAATCACCGGGGTGAGTGACTCTGGTAAAGTGATTTTACCTGCTAAGGCGAAGGCATGGGCATCGTCTGACATTTTCCCCCACGTTTTACGGATGATATCGATCCATTTTTGTTCTGTGTATTCAGGGTGTTTGGCCGCAAAGTCCAGCATGTAATGCTCGATAAACACTAACCCCACCACGTCTTCGAGCAATTGAGTATCAGGGTTCGATTTAATACCGACCTTTGCCACTGCTTTTTTGGCTCGTTCGATGTCTTCTTCGCTAAAGCCCGCTTGTTCCATGATGTCCCCCACTTTATCAGCATGAAACGTGTATAAATCGCTGCGCCATTTATGATAACCCTGTCGGTCCATCGGATAATCACTACGGGGAGATTGCCAGCGCTGAATATGTTGCCCGCGAACGGCCAGTTTGACCACGTGATCGGCATCATTTCTGTAACGTTCTAACATATTGGACATGCGAAAACTGTACAGCAGTTCTTTGGGCCAGTCCTTCCCTTCAGCTTGTTCAATATTGGGATCTTCGCTGTTAGCACTGTCAATTAAATTAACGGCCTTTTCGTAAGCGGCTTGGGTCATATGTTGCTCCATGGATAGAGATTAGGTGCTCTTTGGGATTTCGCTTATTTTACCTTAAAGTGCGAGGCTAATTATATGCTTATGATGATGTTATTTGCTGTGCAATGTCTGTTCTGCTAAGAACGATATAAGGCGTATACGAAAAAGCCAAAATAACGGCGAGACGCTATTTTGGCTTTTGTGGCAATAGAACAACGCGTTTATCGCGCGGACTTTATTGCGTCATTATTGGACCTTTACACCCATGTTGTACAAAGTGAAACCAAAGATATCAGCGTACTGTTCGATTGTTTTGCTAATCGGTGTACCGGCACCATGACCAGCGTTAGTTTCAATGCGAATTAACATGGGATTAGGGCCAGTATGTTTGGCCTGTAATTCAGCTGCAAACTTAAAGGAATGCGCTGGCACTACGCGATCATCATGATCCCCTGTGGTGATAAGCGTAGCAGGGTAGTTCACCCCTTCACGTACGTTTTGCACGGGAGAGTAAGTCATCAAATAATCAAACATTTCTTTACTGTCTTGCGCTGTGCCGTAATCGTAAGCCCAGCCTGCGCCAGCGGTAAACGTGTGATAACGCAACATGTCGAGTACACCAACCGCCGGAAGAGCCACTTTGAACAGTTCAGGTCGCTGAAGCATAGTCGCACCGACTAACAAACCACCGTTTGAGCCACCACGAATAGCCAAGTAATCTGGGCTGGTGTAGTTTTGCGCGATTAAAAACTCAGCCGCAGCAATAAAGTCATCAAACACATTTTGCTTTTGCAATTTGGTGCCCGCGTCATGCCATGCTTTTCCGTATTCACCGCCGCCACGTAAGTTTGGTACTGCATATACACCACCTTGTTCAAGCCAAGCCGCAGTGACACTACTAAACGCCGGTTGCAAGCTGATGTTAAACCCACCGTAGCCGTAGAGCATAGTAGGGTTGCTACCATCTAGTTTCAGACCTTTTTTGTGGGTGATGATCATGGGGACTTTTGTGCCGTCTTTTGAGGTGTAAAAGACCTGCTTTGACTCGTAAGCATCACTGTCGAATTTCGCTTTCGATTTTAAGTAAACCGCTGATTCGCCGCTTTCTACATCTAAGCTAAAAATAGTGCTAGGTGTTTTATAATTAGTGAAGCTGTAGTACAACGTCTGCTGATCTTTTTTACCGCTAAAACCACTGGCTGTGCCCACTCCCGGCAAGGTGATTTCTCGCACTAACTTGCCTGATTTGTCCAGTTGCTTAACATTTGAGATCGCATCAAGCATATAGCTAGCAAAGATGTAACCGCCACCGGTTGATACATCTAGTACGTTGTTTGTTTCAGGGATAAAGTCTTGCCAGTTTTCCGGCTGAGGCTGACTCGCATCTACCGATACAACGCGCTTGTTAGGCGCAGCTAAATTAGTCACTAACAGTAACGTACTGCCATCATTATCAAGCAATTGGGTGTCTGAATCTGTATTGTCTAAAATGGTCACCAGTTCGCTATCCGGTTCATTTAAGTCTTTCAAATACAGTTTGTTACCTGACGTAGAAACCGCAGCACTGATTAATAAATAACGATTGTCCTCGGTGACGTGTCCTGAAACATAGCGATTTTTCTGCGCCTGCGTTCCGCCAAACACAAGCGTATCTTCACTTTGTTTATCTTTTAGGCTGTGAAAGTAAAGCTTGTGTTGATCCGTTTTAGCCGATAATTCACTGCCTTCTGGTTTGTCGTAGCTTGAGTAATAAAACCCTTCGTTACCTAACCATGAAATGTCACTGAATTTGAGGTCGGTTAAGGTTTCGCTCACGCTCTGCATGGTTTCAACATCAATAGTGATAGCCTTACGCCAGTCACTGCCACCTTCAGAAATCAAATAGGTGACTAAGCTGCCGTCTTTGGAAAATTCAATGCTGGCTAAAGAGGTCGTGCCGTCTTCACTGAAGGTATTTGGATCGAGAAAGACGTGTGCCTCGCCATCGTCTAGTTGGCGGTATAACACAGCTTGATTTTGCAGGCCGTCGTTTTTAAAGAAGTAAGTGTATCTACCTTCTTTAAACGGAGCGCCGACTTTTTCGTAATCAAGCAATACCTTTAAGCGCTCTTTCAGCTTGTCTCTAGAAGGAACCTGAGCAAGATAGGCTTGGGTTACCGCATTTTCAGCTTTAACCCATTGCTTGGTTTCGCTGCTCATATCGTCTTCTAACCAACGATACGGATCAGCGACTTGGGTGCCAAAGTAACTATCGGTTACATCGTCTTTTCTAGTGTTTGGATAGGAGAGGTTCATTTTTTGAAGTTGGTTACCCGTAATTGATGTACCACCTGACGGTGCTGATTGTTGATTTGATTGGTTCGCGGTTGAACAGCCCATTAATAAGGCACTTATACCCACTGCGATAAGCGTTAATTTCATTTTTATTACCCTGATTTATGTCGTTTTTATATGTTTTGATGCATCTATTGTTGCGCATTCAGCAGGGATATTACCTTAGTTTTCGCTGTGATGATAAATCTCAAACTGTGACGAAAGATGTATAGGTACTGCTTATGATTACGGATTAGATTTGATAATAATCAAACAAAACAAATGCTTATGTAAAAAACATGATGACATTACTTAACATTTAATTTACATTGTCTGCGTTCAACGAGCGAAATGAGTTGAACAGCGGCGGAATAGTCGAGGTAACAAAAGCACGATAAGAAGGCGGACTTACCTCGACGCCTTTTATGCTTCTCAGTGAACCACGGTGGGGGCTCTCTCCTTAAAATGTCATTAAGTAATGACATCGTTCAAGCTAGGTGGAAACTAAACTATGCCAGACACTCCAGCAAACACATTTGATTTTATCATTGTGGGGGCGGGGTCTGCAGGTTGCACATTAGCCGCACGATTAACAGAGCACAAACACTGCCGCGTTTGTCTGATTGAAGCTGGTGGAAAAGACAGTAACCCTCTCATTCACATTCCCTTTGGCCTTGCCCTTTTATCCCGAGTTAAAGCGATTAACTGGAATTACAATACGCTTGCCCAACCGCATTTGAATAATCGTGAATTGTATTGGCCCCGAGGGAAAACCTTGGGTGGGTCAAGCTCTGTGAATGCCATGTGCTACATCCGCGGCGTACCAGAAGATTACAATGATTGGGCGCAACAAGGCGCCGAGGGCTGGGATTGGGACAGTGTGTTGCCTTATTTCAAAAAGTCCGAAGGTTATCAGCGCAAAGCAGACGATTATCACGGCGTGAACGGCCCGCTGTGTGTTGATGATTTGCGTTTCGTCAACCCAATGTCACAGACGTTTGTCGATGCTGCGCGCGATGTAAACTTACCGATAAGTGCTGACTTTAATGGTGCCCAGCATGAAGGCTTGGGCATTTACCAAGTGACACATAAGGGGGGCCAACGCTGTTCAACGGCAAAGAGCTTCTTAGCATTAGCTCAAGACCGTCCTAACTTTACCCTCGTTACCCATGCTTTGGTCGAAAAAGTCCTCATAGAGAACAACCGTGCTCAAGGTGTGGCAATACAGGTAAACGGCCAATCACAGATTATTCATGCAGAAAAAGAAGTGATCCTGAGTGCAGGAGCGATTAATTCGCCGCAGCTTCTTATGCTTTCAGGTGTTGGCCCGCAACAACATTTAGCTGAGCACGGCATTGAGATGAAGCGGAATGTGGCGGGTGTCGGCCAAAATTTACAAGATCACCTTGATGCCATAGTGCAATATCGCTGTAAAACAAAAGAGAGCTATGCTGTGGCGCTAGCAAAATTGCCTCGATATGTGCAAGCGGCGCTGCGTTATTGGCGCAAACGTAACGACATTTTATCGTCAAATATTGCTGAGGCTGGTGGCTTTGTCAGAAGTGGCTTCGCAGCAGACGTTCCAGATATTCAGTTTCATTTTTTGCCAGCCATTTTGCAGGATCACGGGCGTCAAACAGCGTTAGGTTACGGTTTCGGTTTGCATATTTGTAATCTGTATCCAAAAAGCCGCGGCACGATTACACTCGCATCCGCCGACCCTGCACAACCTGCTATTATCGACCCACAGTATTTATCGCACCCTGACGATCAAAAAGTCATGATTGATGGTATTCGCAAGGGGCGCGCAATTTTGCAATCGCAAGGCTTTGCTCAGTATCAAGGGGAAGAGGTACTTCCTGGTAAAGATATAAACAGTGACGAAGCGCTTTTGGCATTTATTAAGCAACATGCAGAAACCATTTATCATCCCGTTGGCACTTGTAAGATGGGCGCTGATAACGATGATATGGCCGTCGTGGATGAAAAGTTAAATGTGCGGGGTGTGATGGGCCTAAGGGTCGCAGATGCGTCGGTTTTTCCGCGTTTAGTGGGGGGCAATACCAATGCACCAACAATCATGGTCGCAGAGCGTGCTGCTGATTTTATTCACCAGCAATATCATTTGGCTTAATACCAATTCCATTAAGCAATGGAGTAGGTATAACGTGCGTTTTTAGCGTTTGGACGAAAGGAGTATTTCATTGAGTTGCAAACGCTTAATTCGCATTTTTTCTTCTATTTTGGGCAATAGGTGGGCGTGTTTTTTATTTATCGTGTGATATAAGAATATGCTGCGTAGCTTTACATAGTGCATACCCGGTGGGACTAATTGCCGCTCATCTATCATAAAGGTCGCATAATCGGCGCGCTTTGTACGCAGCATATCGACGGTGTTTATGATTATCTCTTTTTTAATCACTCTAGTTTGAATGTCAAAATCCTCTAAGTACATAAGAGAACGCTCGTTTGTAAGTAAAAGCTTTTCTTTATTACTCAGTACGTTACGGTTGCATTCAACGCCACTTCTGCACAGTAAAACGAGGGTCGCGCGAACCAGTTCAGGTTTTATTAGCATCACGTTTTCAAAGCGAGCGGCAACACGTCCTAGTCGATGAGCATCAGCATCAACTTTGCCTTCGTTCACTAGCTGCAACCCTCTAAGAGCGGGCGCTGGGACCTTATGTACAGCAAAACCAAGCTCGGTATATATCTCGCTTAACACATCTAAATAAGGCTTGGCACCCGGATAATCTACGAAGGTTATGAGGAATTGTTTGCTAAATGAATCAGTTGGTTCTAACGTGCCTTGTTCATTGTTTCTTACAGGTTGAGCAAGCGTATAGAAGCTGGCTAATGCCTGAGAAAAGCTCAGAGACAGTATCAGAAGTAGTGTTTGTAACGGTTTACCATTCATATTATCGACGCTAAATAGTGTGTACTTAATTCAAAACAGTGATTGCAATCACAACCACGGACGTCCCAAACTCTTGTTACTTCAGGTCAGTTAGCGTTCTTACGCACGACACTTACATTCAGATCTCAAGTTTGAGTACAAATTATGTTTTAAAGTTCTCACTTTTCAGGGGTAGTATGGTTCAATTTTACGGATAACCAAAGGTTCGGTCTCGTATTCGTGCGCTGCGTGCTTTCAATTTTAGGCAAGAGTCAAACAAGCTTGCTATTGCTATGTTGATGCACGCTGTGCGTCATTGTGCTGCAAATGCGAAAAATGTCATTTCCTGCATGCGTGCTTAATGCCCGCATCATATCTCTGTTACAAGGCAGGTTAAGCGCATGATTTAATTATTTGTGCTGTCCTGTGACTTTATGTTTTTCTCGTTCGTCTATTAAACTCATTCAACCAAAGAAGAAAAAATAATGAAAATTGCCATTTTATCTCGTAACAAGAAGCTGTACTCCACCCGTCGTCTGCAAGAAGCAGCAATTGCCCGCGGGCATGAGGTCGATATCATAGATACGTTGCATTGTTATATGGATATTTCTAGCAACAAACCCTCGGTGCGTTTCAAAGGTGAACCTTTGCCTAAATACGATGCGATCATTCCACGTATTGGCGCATCAGTGACGTTTTACGGTACGGCCGTGGTGCGCCAGTTTGAAATGATGGGTAGCTTCAGTGTCAACGAATCAGTTGCCATTAGTCGTTCACGGGATAAGTTGCGCTCAATGCAATTACTTTCACGCAAAGGAATTGGCTTGCCGCGCACTGGCTTTGCCCATAGCCCAGATAACATCAAAGATTTGATTGCTAATGTGGGCGGTGCGCCAGTGGTGATTAAATTGCTTGAAGGTACGCAGGGCATTGGAGTGGTGTTAGCTGATACCAACAAAGCAGCAGAAAGTATCGTTGAGGCCTTTATGGGCATTAAAGCCAACATCTTAGTGCAGGAATACATTAAAGAAGCGGGCGGGGCAGATATTCGTTGCTTCGTGGTAGGCGGTAAAGTCGTGGCAGCCATGAAGCGTCAAGGTGCTCCGGGAGAGTTCCGCTCGAATTTACATCGCGGGGGCAGCGCAACCTTAGTTAAGTTGACCGCTGTTGAGCGCGCAACCGCAGTGGCTGCTGCTGGTGCAATGGGATTAAACGTATGTGGTGTTGATTTATTGCGCTCGAGTCATGGTCCGGTCGTCATGGAAGTGAACTCATCTCCTGGTCTTGAGGGGATTGAAGCGGCGACCTCAAAGGATGTGGCGAATATGATCATTGAGTTTATCGAGAACAAAAAAGCGAAGCCACATAGCACGAAAACACGAGGTAATGGTTAATCATGGTAAAAGCAGCTCCGCTAAAAATAGGCGATCATGTTATTGAGCCGGGTACGCGCACTAAGTTGCAGCTCTCTGCTGCACGCTTGTACACAGATACCGACATGTCTATTCCGGTTGAAGTCATACGTGCTAAAAAGGAAGGGCCTACGGTATTTATCAGCGCCGCCATCCACGGTGATGAGTTAAACGGGATTGAGATTGTACGGCGCGTGCTAGATTCACCCTCGTTTAAATTAATTGCAGGCACTGTGATTGCAGTGCCTATGGTTAATGTATATGGCATGTTGATGCAAAGCCGCTATATGCCTGATCGTCGTGATTTGAATCGCTCGTTTCCTGGTTCGCCCAATGGTTCATTAACCTCACGTTTAGCGCATATGTTTTTATCTGAAATCGTCTCTAAATGCGACTATGGAATTGATTTGCACACCGGCGCAATTCATCGCAGCAACCTGCCGCAAATCAGAGCGAATCTAAAAGATCCTAAAACCGCTGAATTGGCTCACGCCTTTGGGGTGCCTGTACTGCTTAACTCAGACTTACGTGATGGTTCACTTCGTCAAGCCGCGGATGAATCAGGTACTAAAATTCTGCTATATGAAGCAGGTGAAGCGTTACGCTTCGATGAATTGTCGATTCGTGCCGGTGTGAAAGGCATCTTTAATGTACTGGCGTCGTTAGGTGTGGTGTCGAAGCGTCGTCGTTCACTGCCAAAAATTGAACCCTTGGTGGCATATAAAAGTTCTTGGTTGCGCGCCCCAGAAAGCGGCATAGTGCGGGATCGTAAAAGCTTAGGTGATTATGTAAAACGAGGTGATGTGTTGGCTGACGTTTGCAGTCCTACAGGCACATACAGCGAACCATTGTTGGCAAACCGTTCCGGTATCATTATTGGTAAGCAGAATATCCCGTTGGTACAAGAAGGAGATGCAATGTTCCATATCGCCTTGTTTGACGATCCAAAAGACGTGGTGGATAACATGGATCAGTTACAGGAAAACCTGATGCCGGATATCGACCCTCAAGGTATGATGGTTTAGTCAAGCTAAGCCGCGCCAAGCCAGACTAAGTCGCGCCAAGCTATGCAACGTAACGAACGTGAGTAGGGTAAAAACGTCACAGCTGTGGCGTTTTTTTATGTTCAATAATTACGATGAAATACCGATCCCCCGTTAATAAGTTATCACTTAGTAAAGTGGAATGGTTCAAGAGGAATGAACCAAATGGAAGTGCCTGATCTTTAGTCAAAATTATCCAGAAAAGGCCATCGAGCCAACTTTAGATAACTTTACATTCCCTTTACAGTATTTAGCGCAAATAAGTGATTTAATCCGTTCATATTCCAAGCATTTTAATTAGATTATTAGACAGTAGATTATGAACAAGACAAAGTTAACGAAGGGATTGGTTTTCGTGGTCGTCGTCGCGGTAGCATTGTGGTGGTTTATGCGGCCTTCACAATCTGACGAACACATTGTGTATCACACTCAACCCCTTTCCTTAGGTAAAATTGAAAGTACGGTTAACTCATCAGGTACGATTTCGCCTGTGGTCACCGTATTAGTGGGCTCAGAATTATCTGGCCTAATCTCTCAGTTAAATGCGGATTTTAATGACGAAGTGCGCAGTGGGCAGGTCATCGCGCGCATTGATGATCGTACTATTTTATCTAGGTTGCGCCAAAGTGAAGCTGATTTAGCGTCATCCAAAGCCTCCCTTACCCAGTTAAACGCAGCGCTTAAAAAAGCGCAGACCGAAGCGACTCTTGCCCAACGCGAATTTAATCGTACAAAAGAGTTAAGAAATAAAAACCTAGTCAGCGCATCTGAATTAGATATTAGTGAAACCAGTCATGAACTAGCCAAGGTAGCAATTGAAACCGCCAAAGCGGCTATTTTGGTAGGAGAGGCACAAGTTGAGCAATCTCAATCCAGTCTTGAGCAAACAAAGCTTGATTTAGACCGAACCTATATTCGCTCACCCGTGGACGGTGTTGTTATCGATCGTCAAGTTGATACTGGGCAAACGGTGTCTGCGAGCTTATCTGCGCCAACGCTGTTTTCGATCGCTCAGGACTTAGTGAAAATGCAAATTGAAGCTGACGTAGATGAAGCGGATATTGGACGCATAGTAAAAGATCAAAAGGTCAACTTTACCGTTGATGCATTCCCTGAACGTCAGTTCCGCGGTGTCGTTAGTCAAGTCAGAAAAGCGGCAACCGTGACCAATAATGTGGTGACCTACAAGGTGATTATTAGCGTGCAAAATGAGCAACTGCTGTTATTACCCGGCATGACCGCGAACGTAGACGTGGTCTTAGGTGAGCGTGAAAACGTGCTGCGTGTGCCAAATTCAGCATTACGTTTTACGCCAGAGGGGGCAACGTCTAGCGCTACTTCTGCTAGAAGTGGGCCTGGGGATCGCGTAGCCCAGCTAACGGAACAACTAGGGTTAAGTGATTTACAGCAGCAACAGGTGGAAAAAGTCATGCAAGGTATGCGTGAAGCCATGCAAGCTGCACGTGAATCATCGCCTCGCGGCCCAGGGGGACCGGGCGGTTCACCAAATGACGCAATGAAGAAAATTCGTAGCAAGATGAATATCGAGTTGCAGAGTATTTTAACCCCAGAGCAAATGGACACATTTAAAGCGTCTGGTCAGTCTAGAGGTGCTAAACGTAGATCGGGTGACAATGATTATCAGCCTGGCTCTGTGTGGGTATTACGCGATGGGCAGCCAGTTAAAGTGGAAGTTGGCATTGGTATCGCCGATCTTGAATACAGCGAAATTCGCGCTAGAGAATTAAAAGAGGGTGACAAGGTCATAGTGCGTGCTCAGAAGGTAGCCGAATAATGACCCAGCCTTTGTTAAAAGTACGGCAAGCGAAAAAAGTTTACGCCATGGGCGATGAACAAGTCTGGGCGCTTAAAGGCGTTGATCTCGATATTCAGCAAGGCGAATTTGTGGCAATTATGGGCAGCTCTGGCTCAGGTAAGTCCACCATGATGAACCTATTGGGCTGTTTAGATATAGCCAGTGAAGGCAGCATCGCATTCGCTGGGCAGGAATTATCTTCATTGACTAAGAATGAGTTAGCAAGTGTACGCAATCAGCGTATCGGTTTTGTGTTCCAACAATTTAATTTGTTACCACGAACCAGCGCTTTAGATAATGTCACCTTACCGCTTTTATATAGCAATGTGCCTGAGTCTGACTGGGCAAGCCGGGCCAAACAATGTTTAGAAAATGTTGGGCTTGGATCTCGTATGGATCATCACCCTGGTCAGTTATCCGGCGGGCAGCAGCAGCGCGTGGCGATTGCGCGGGCGTTGATGCAGGACCCCACGATCATCCTCGCGGATGAGCCTATTGCGTCGCTTGATCCGATGAATGCCCAGGTGGTCATGCAAACATTGCGCGACATCCACGAGCAGGACGGCCGCATGGTTATTGCCAACCTTCATACCCTTGATACCGCGCGGCGTTATTGCGACCGGGTCATTGGTATGCGGGCGGGGCGTATCGTATTCGACGGCACGCCAGAACAGCTGACCACCGGTGTGGCCCGCGACATCTACGGGGCCGACGCGAGCTTTTCCGAGGCCACCACCTCTACTCAGATTGAAACACCGCCTCGACGCGTGGCCAGCCTGGCTGCGCTGTAGACCATACCCCACTTTACCCTGTCCCCGGTCTTAGGGGGATTTTCTGAAAAGAGAGAGAGTTCATGAAAAACATACTTGTTGCCGCCTTGGCTATTTCATCAGTTGCCACAGGCGCGTTGGCACAAGCGTCCGACATTTCGGAGTTCCGTATCGGAATTCTGGGCGGCGAAAACGCACAGGATCGGATGAATTCAAATGAGTGTTT
>OLID01000573.1_pt1 | contig 14731 bp, 13 predicted proteins | sample 1609361 | NCBI WGS metagenome assembly OLID01 (sample SAMN05416778, study PRJEB24817) | seawater metagenome | isolation source: Sea water | place: Canada:Atlantic | collected 2013-07
AGAGTAGATCGTCGGCAGCGTCAGATGTGTATAAGAGACAGATACGATTGTTAATCGCATTTAGTTTTTCTTGAGAATAGCTATGCATACTGATCAAAAATATCATAAGAAACGGAATACACTTTGTTACATTCATAGTTAATTTGTTTCGTTTATACTAATATCCTGAAGGAGTAGATAAGCGTCGTTTATATTTATGTACCTTTCTAGGTTTTTTTCATTTATGACATCCTCAAATAGATCAATATCATTAAAGTTAATATCTTCATAGATGGCTATAATTTCATCCTCAGAGATGATATTACTGTTTGTGTCAAACCAAAAAGTTGCTTCTTCTCTAGAGATTTCTGTCATCTCCGTAGATGAAAAATATATTCCAGCAAATAGAAAAACTGTAATACTAGCAGCTACAGGGATTAGAAGTTTAAAAGGTTTTTTTAGATTGATTAATTTTCTTTTTGATGATTTCCTTCCTTTTAAAATAATTCGATCATCTATAGTGTTAAAATAATTTTCAGGAACAGTAAAGCCTTCCTTGTTTGGCAAACTTTCTTCTATTAAATTTAGAGAGAAACTATCTTCAATAGAATCAAAATAATCTTTTGCAACTACAAAACCTGTCTCAACTGGTAGTATTGAATTTGTGAGCTTATTTATATTGTTAGAATTCTCTTTCATTAATAGTATGACACACTTTTTTAAAAAAAGTTTAATCGGTTTTTGTTTTTATATAATGTTCTATTTTTTTAACAGCATGAAAATAGGAGGACTTTAGCCCCCCTACAGAGGTTTTTAAAATATCAGATATTTCATTGTATTTCATATTATCAAAATATTTCATATTAAAAACTAATTGTTGTTTTTTTGGCAATTTGGCAATGGCTTCTTGCAATATTAACTGTATTTCATCACCAGTAAACCATTCGTCTGATTGAAGACATGAGATTAATTCTTGTTTAATTTCAGAAATATCAGTATTTTTTTCTTTAGCTCTTTTATTGATAAAGGTGATGGATTCGTTTGTAGCAATTCTATACATCCAAGAATATAATTTACTTTCTTTTTTAAAATTATCTATACCCCTAAAAACCTTAATAAATGTATTTTGTAGCACATCATCAGCATCATCATGCGAAATAACTATTTTTCTGATATGCCAATATAAGCGTTCTTTGTATCGGCTAATTAGTACACCAAAGGCTTTTTCTTTTGTTTGAACATTTTGAAGTTGTTCAACTAAAGTAATTTCATCGTTCAAAAATTGTTTTTTAAATTAGACCCAAAAGCTGTAAAAAGGTTTAATATATAGAGATTTTACAGTTTTTTTTTGGTTTTAGAATATCCGAAAAGACGTTTTTTCACAATGGTTTCAGCCACACCTTCAGGAAGCATTTCTTGCCAGCCTTCTTCACCATCCGTAATCATTTTTAACACTTTTCTAGAAAAAATATGAAAAATTTCTTGATCGAAGTCTGAAATATCAATAAGCTTTCCATTGTTTTTAAAGAATTTGTAAAGCTCCTTCATTCTAGGATGAACTTTTAGATTTTCACTGGTAATAAATTCTTTCTTATCTTCATCCTTGTATGGATACATGTATACTTTTAAATCTCTGTAGAATAATTTTCCAAACGATTCTAAGATACCACCACTTAAATGGCGATAATATTTTTCATCAAAAATTTGAATTAAATTATAAACCCCCATCGCTAAACCCATTCTAGCCTTGGTAAATTCGCTAAAATATTCAACTAGTTTAAAATATTCTTGAAAATTAGTAATCATTACATTCTGTCCTAAAGAACATAGTAATTCTGCTCTATCTAAGAAATCACGTTCATTAATTTCTCCTTCAGCTCTAAGATTACTGAGGGTAATTTCAAATATAATTTGAGAGTTTTCTGGATCTACCTTTTTCTCACTAAAGAAAAGTTCTTTAGCTCTTTCAAACATATCCATATTAACTTTGGTTACGGGTCTAAAACTACCACGCAAAGCCAATATGTTTTTTTTGTATAATACCTGTGCAGGTAGTAAATTATTTCCATCAGGCCCGAACATTACAGCTGTAGTCATATTATTTTTGACTAATTGTAAACTCATCAAACGATTGTCTACATACATAAAGCGTGGACCAGAGAAATTAATCATATCAATTTCTAACTGATCTTTGTGAAGATTGTCATAAAAAGATTTTAGTAATTCTTTAGGGTTATCATTTAAGTAAAAAGCACCGTAAATTAAGTTTACACCTAAAACACCCAAGGTTTCTTGTTGAAGACGAGCATCAGTTTCTTTAAATCTAAGATGTAATACAATTTCATTGAAATCTTCAAGTGGGTCTAGTTGAAATCTGATTCCTACCCAACCATGTCCTTTAAACTTTTTAGAGAAATCTATGGTTGCAACAGTATTAGCATAACTAAAGAATAACTTATCTGGATGTTTTTTTCTACTTAAACGATCTTCCATTAAGTCTACTTCATGGTGAAGCATTCTTTTTAAGCGATCTTCTGTTACATAGCGTCTATCTTCTTCAATACCGTAGATGGCATCTGAGAAATCTTTATCATATGCGCTCATTGCTTTTGCAATGGTTCCAGACGCTCCACCAGCTCTAAAAAAATTTCGAGCGGTTTCTTGCCCAGCACCTATTTCAGCAAATGTTCCGTAGATATCACTGTTTAAATTAATTCTAAGTGCTTTGCTTTTTGTTGCAGGAACATTGCTAATTTTTTGATCCCCTTTTAAAGAAATAGACATTATGCTTGATTTTGCTTACAAACAAAGGTAACTAAATTGATTGCTATCAGTCAATTTTTATGTTATTTTTGTGAAATATGAAGATTACTTTTTTAGGGACTGGAACTTCCCAAGGCATACCAATGATTGCAAATAATGAACCAGTTTGTTTGTCTGATAATCCTAGAGATAAAAGACTGCGATCTTCTATTATGATTTCCTGGAATGATATTCGTTACATTATAGACTGTGGACCAGATTTTCGTCAGCAAATGTTACGAGAAAATATACAGTCTATTAACGGTGTGTTATTTACTCATGAACATGCAGATCATACTGCAGGCATAGATGATTTAAGACCTTATACTTATAAAATGGGGGAGGTTCCCATTTATGCTCAGGAACGTGTGATAGAAAACTTAAAGGTTAGATTTTCATATATTTTTGAAACAGAAAACAGGTATGCTGGCGCACCAAAACTAACTGAAAACACCATAGATTCAACTAGTTTTATGTTAAGTGGAGTGCAGGTTACTCCTCTAGCTGTTATGCACGGTAATTTACCCATCACTGGGTATAGGTTTGGTAATGTTGCCTACATTACCGATTTAAAGACCATGTCAGATCAAGAAAAAAAGAAGTTAGAAAATTTAGAGATTTTAATTGTAAATGCATTAAGAATAGATGCGCATCCTACACATTTAAATTTAGAAGAAGCCTTGGCTTTTGTCAATGAAATAAAACCCAAAAGAGCTTATTTTACGCATATTAGTCATAAGTTAGGGTTTCATGAAGATGTAGAAAAAATACTTCCAGAGAACGTCTTTTTATCTTATGATGGATTGCAGATTACGCTATAAATAATTAAATGATTTCTTTGAAATAGTTATAACTAGATGATTATAGTCTGTTTTCAATCCACTTTTTAAAGCTAAAAAAATTCTGAGGAGCAACACCATGCCCAACAGGATATTCTGAATATTCATTCTTAATTTCTTTAGAATCTAAGAATGGACATGCTTTTCTTGCCCAATCTACAGGAATTACTTGATCTACAGATCCATGTGAGATATAATAATCTGTAGAGATTTTTTGATTACTTTTTTCTGGTAATAATTCTGTATTAAGATACCCACTTAATGCAATTATATGCTCTATTTTATTAGGAAAATTAAAGCTTAATGCATAGCTTAGGATAGCTCCTTGGCTAAACCCTAATAAAAAAGTATTGTTTTGGTTAGTAGCATACTGAGTTTTTAAACTATCTATGGTTGTTGCAATCTTTTGCATAGATTCTCTAGCTTGAACAAGATCTGAAAATTTATTATTTTCACTGTCAAGATTTATGGCATACCAAGCATAAGCCCCATTACCCATTTCATAGGGTGCTCTTAGGCTAATAATTAATAAATTATCAGGCAATTCATCTGCAAAAGAAAATAAATCGAGTTCATTACTTCCATATCCGTGAAGTAAAACTAATAAGGCAGGATTTTTAGTAGGTTGTTTTGGTTGTCTAACAACATGGGGTAATATGTCACTCATATATTTAGTTAAGCACTAATTTTTTATTTGCAAAAATACCGTAGACTTTGCCTTTTAATTCTTTCCCAGTAAAGGCAGAGTTTTTAGAGGTTGATAAGATGTTTTCTTTAGAAAAAACGGAAATTCCTTCAGGATTAAAAAGTGTTAAGTTAGCGACTGTGTCTTTTTCTATTGTGATAGATTCTTGACCAAATATAGCCCTTGGGTTTATTGTTAGAGCTTTGATTGTTGTTTCTATATCTAACACTGAGTTTACGGTACCAAATAAACTTTCTAAACCAATTGTTCCATCTTTTGCAAGGCTAAACTCTAGTTTTTTGTGTTCTATGTCTATTGGATTGTGATCTGAAGTTATTACATCAATAATTCCATCTTTTAGACCTTTCAACAGGGCTTTTGTGTCACTTTTAGTACGAAGTGGAGGAGTTACTCTTACTTTACTATCAAAGAAGTCTAATTCGTCATCTATTAAAGTTAGATGATGAGCCGATACGCTACAGCTAACTTGTAATCCTTTCTTTTTTGCTTCTTTGATTAACTGCACAGATGTTGTTGAGGAAATTGTAGGAATGTGTAATTTTCCTCCAGTATATTCTAAAAGATATAAATCTCTAGCTATTTGCATGTGTTCTGCTAATGCAGCTGAGCCTTTGATGCCTAATCGAGTACTATTAATTCCTTCATTAACGATTCCTTCCCCTGCAATTGAATTATTTTGCGGAAAACTTAAAATTAGCCCATCAAAGTTTTGTGCATACAACAAGGCCAATTTCATTAAATTATCATTAGTGATAGATTTGTTATAGTCTCCAAAAGCTACTGCTCCAGATTGTTGCATGTCAAATAGTTCGGCCATATCTATTCCTTTACTTCCTTTGGTTAAGGCGCCAATTGGAAAAAGATTGGTTGCTGATTTTGTTGCTTTATTTATTAAAAATTCTACATCAGATTTTGAATCGATAACCGGATTAGTGTTTGCATTAACTGCAACAGCGGTAAATCCACTTTTAGAAGCGACTTCTAGTCCATTGTTAATTGTTTCTCTTTCTTCATAACCTGGCTCCCCAAACGAAACGCTAGTATCGAACCAGCCACAAGAAACGTGCAGGTTGTCTAGCTTAATAGTTTTATAAGATGGTTCTTGGTGGATATTATTAGCAATTTCACTAATTTTTCCATTAACAATTAAAATATCTTTAGTCTGATAGTGGTATGGGCTGGAAGTATCTATGATAGTAGCCGATTTTAAAAGCGTAGTCATATTTTGAAGAATTTTAAAATTAAAATTTCCAGTAACAAAGATACAATTGCAATTGCCAAAAACAACCTCCAAAGCCATTGAACTTCATTTTTTTCATTTATTTCTTTAAAAAGTTCCTTAATAGAACTATAAACTTGTATGTTTTTGTTTTCTTTTTCAATAGCCTTTAGATCATCAAAAGACAGTATGCTTTCATTTGATGAGATATTATAAGCAATGGAGCTTAGGGTGTCTTTTTCCATGGAAATATCATAAAAACCAGCATCTTTTGGCTCATTATTTGTTGATAAGGCTACTTTGCTAGCGAAATTTCTTTGAAAAGGAATAAAGGATTTTTGTTGGTTAGAAATTTTTAAAATTTGATTTTTTTCAATTTTTTTATTAATTTCTATGGTATTTTCTTCTTGAAGTGTATAATAGGGTTTCGTTATTTCTAAGCTTTGTTTGGCAATATTATACAAGGTTGGAACAATTAACGGAGAATTAGAAAAATTTGAAGATTGAGTATCTAAAGGAGCCGAAAACCAATATATTTTTGAAAAAGGATTGGTAATTTCCTGTAAAAATGGAGTTTTATTTTCAAATGATAAAATAGTATTTCCTTGAAGAGTATTTTTATATCTAATAGTGGCAGACGGATATTGAAAATTAGTTATTTCTTTAATAAAAACCTCACTAAATAGAGGATGTTGAAAATTTATGGTTGTAATTTTTAAAGAATTAGTAATACGATTGAGAATAGTTCCTGAATTTATTTTTTTTAAAAATGAATTATAGGAGCTAATTTCTATCTTTTGATCAGGTATGATTAATAAATGCCCTCCATTTTTAATAAATTGCAGTATGCTGTTTTCCAAAACACGCGAAATACTTTTTAGCTGATTTATAATAAGTAGTTGTTGAGATGGAATTAAATTATAATTTACATTTTGTAATGTTGAATTTGTAAAATGAAAATCCTCTTCAGTGAAAATCTTTGAAAAGTAAGAAGATGTTTTTCCAATGTTTAAAATTGATGTTTTTTTAGGGGTGTTCATTGTAAAATAAAAGACATTGTCAAATAAGAAAACATCGTTAAAGGTAACTTGTAGTTCCCCCTTAAATTGTTGAAAATTCTCTATTGGGAATTCTATTATTTTTACTTCGTTTTCTAAAATAGAGAAGGAGCGTTTGTTGATGAGTTTTGAGAAATTGTATAGTGCAATTGGAATATTATTTTTTGCTTCTCCTTGATTTTTTATGACTACTGAAACTAATTTAACCTTAGCGCTGGTTGTGGTAATAAATACACTATCAATAGAAATGTTATTTTTTGTATCAGAATTCAGTTTTACAAAGGAAAAAGGACTAGTTACATTTGTAAACTTATTTATTATTTTTTTATTAAAGTTCTGAAAATCAGATATTAAAATATGTTTATATGAAGTTTTACTTTTGTTCTTAACTTCACTTTGAATAGTATTAATTTTATCTTGATAAGAGGTGGTATTTGTAGTGTATTTTATATTTTTTAGAGATATATCTAATTCTTTCTTAGAAATATTTGATCTAATTTCATCATTTGTAAGAAGAGAATATTTATCTTTTTCTGGTGCGTTTTCTATGATTTTTTGTGCTGCTATTGTAAGCAGATTTCCATTTTTACCATTCGTGTTTAAGCTCATGGAGTTGTCTAAATATATATAATTATGATTTTCTACTTCTGCTTTTTTATCGCCAAAGTAGGGTTGAGAAAATGTAAAAAGTAACGCTAAGAAACAAAGCATTCTTGTGGCTAATAGAAGTAGTTTTTTTAGACGGGAACTCTTACGTGTTTCAAGGCTTATTTTTTGCAAAAATTGAACATTCGTAAACGCAATTTTTTTAAACTTTTGTAGCTGAAAAAGATGCACTACTATTGGAATGATTAGAACAAATAAAAAATAAAAAACAGCAGGATATTTAAATTGCATTTGCTAAATAATCTATTAGTATTTTGCGGCTTTACCTTTTGAAGAACTATTTTTAATAAAATCTCTTAAATCATCATTCGATTTTTTTAAATCTTCACTTCTTAAATACATCATATGTCCACTTCTGTACCCTTTAAAATAGAAACGATCTTTCATCCTCCCGCTCGGGTCTGTCTGCCACATGGTATACTTAGCATTAAAATAAGTAGTAGCACCATCATAATATCCAGATTGTATTAAAACCTTTAAATAAGGGTTCTGTGCCATTGCTTGTCTTAATCCTTCCCTTACATTATCGTTTCTGTTGTCCCATGGTCTAACAGGTCCAAACACGTTATAAGTAACATCTGTTTTAAAGTTTAAATGTTCTCTTATATAATAATTTATTGCAGGAGTAAAAGAATGCAGCCATGAGGTAATTTCTGAATTATAATCTGGACTATCACCCGCTAACTTCTTATCTAAGCCTTTATATCTAGAATCTAATCTTCCAATTGTAAAACCATTTTCATCTCTTAATAACTCTTTCCAGAAGTAGTCTTTTGGAACATCTAAATTATGTTGTAAAATCACATTCTTTTTTATTCCAGAAAAATAAGACATGCGCTCTGCTATTTTATTTCTTTCTGTATCCGAAATAAAGCCACCTTTTGCCATCGCAGGAATTAATTCATTAATGGCATATTGCTCAGAAAGAGGTAAAATTTCTAATAAATCTTTATTTTGTAATTCTTCTGGCAGCATCTTATGATACCATGCAGCAGCTGTAAAATAGGGTAAGTTTAATGAGGAAGAAAGTACTGAGCCAGTTCTTAATACTTTATAATCTGCTGGAGAAACCATGATTACTCCATTTAAATACATCCATTGTCTGTTTTGAAGCTCAGCAGCTAATCCCATAACGCGGGTACCACCATAGCTTTCACCTATGATATATTTGGGAGATTGCCATCTATTATTTCTTGAAATAAATGTATTTAACCAGCCGGCAAGATATGTAACATCTGCATTGATTCCAAAAAATAAAGATTTGTCTAATTTTTCTCCTTTTTTTACAACTGGTCTAGAATACCCGGTATTTACAGGGTTAATATATACAATATCTGCAACGTCTAAAATTGAATTAGGATTATCTTTTACACCATAGGGCTGGATTGGATATCCTTCATCATCAATCCTTAATACTTTTGGACCTGTATATGCGATGTGCATCCAAACAGAAGCAGAACCAGGACCACCATTAAATGACATAATTATTGGTCTTTCTGGGCTACTTTTTATATTTGTTCTTTTGTAGTAAGTGTAGTATAGAGATGCAATTATTTCTCCATGATCATCCCAGACAGGTTGCATTCCAGTGGTAGCTTTATAGGTTATTTTTTGACCATTTATAACTACTTCACTGTTGGTAACAACGGTAGTGTCTACTGGAATTCTTGAGTCTTGCGCTTGTATACTTATAAAACTGATTACGAGTATAAAAAATAAATATTTTTTCATTGTAATTAATTAAGAGCCTCTAAATTAATGGAAATAAACGACTTTTAAGCTACCGATATGTTATTTAAAATTTTTCAAATACACCAAGGCCAAATAGTGCAAAGTCATACTTTACTGGGTCATTTTTATCAAAAGCTCTAAGTTTAGTGTCTAATTCATAGACGGCTTTCCAATCGTTTTGTTTGCGAGTTAGAATTCCTAATTTTCTAGCTACGTTTCCAGAGTGAACATCTAATGGACAAGATAAAAATGCTGGAGAATGAGTTTTCCAGAGGCCAAAATCTACTCCAGTGCTGTCATTTCTAACCATCCATCGTAAAAACATATGAATTCGTTTAGCTGCAGAATTTTTTAATGGATTAGAAATATGTTTTTCTGTCCTACTTTCATGTGAAAGTTCGAAGAAAATTTGTTTAAAATTTGCAATAGAATTTTGATAATTTACATCACCTATAGATGGTTTTAAAACACTTTCCATTCCTTTGTGGTGTTTGTAGATATTTTGAATAGATTTTATAAAATATTGAAAATCAGTAGAATTGAATGTTCTGTGCACAAAATTAGTGATAGTTTTAAGTTCGCTATTGGAATGGTTCATTACAAAATCAAACGGAGAATTATCCATAACCTCCATCATTTTTTTTGAATTTCTAATAATCATTATTCTATTTCCCCAAGCTATTGTAGCTGATAAAAATCCGGCAATTTCAATATCCTCTTTTGTTGAAAATTGATGTGGAATCTGAATAGGATCCGATGCTATAAAACTACTTCTATTGTAAGTTTTTACTTTTAAATCTAAGAAATTTTTTAACTCTTTTTCAGGAATTACCATTGCTAGCTAAAAGAAATAATGAAACTAATAAACCATTATATAAACTGTGTAAAAAGATAGACCAAAGTAAGCCAAAACGAACTCTTATGAATCCAAAAATTAATCCTATAAAAAACTGAGGAGCAACTAGTAAGGGAGAGAAGAGTATCACATTTGTAGTTAATTCAAAATTAAAAAGATGCACGTACGCAAAAATAATTCCGATAACATAAAATGCTATTTTAAATAACCTCGCTTGTTTGAAAAGTGTTAACGGAGCCCTAAAAATGAGTTCTTCCATAACAGGAGCTATTACAGCTGCAAGAAAGAGAATTTTAAAACTACTTGAATCTTCAAAAAGTGTATCAGTAATATGACTGATCTCATGTAAAACACCTATAGATGTTAAGAATCCATTAACTAGAGATATAAGAAAAGAAATTGTAATTGAAATCAATAAAAGAGAAAGTAGAACTTTACATCTATAAAAAAAATTATGATTAGTATCTTCTTCTAAAATTGGATTTATCAGGTAATTAATAAGCTCGTTGAATGTTTTTGTCATATGATAACACCATCTCTCATGGTTAATTTTCTATCAGCCATAGTAGCCAATCCCTCATTGTGAGTTACAATAATAAATGTTTGATTGAATGTGTCTCTTAGTTCAAAAAATAATTTATGAAGACTTTCAGCTGAAGCAGAATCAAGATTCCCACTTGGTTCATCAGCAAGAATTACAGAAGGATTATTTATTAAGGCTCTGGCAACTGCTACTCGCTGTTGTTCTCCTCCAGAGAGCTCACTAGGTTTGTGATTCATTCTATTCTCTAGTCCTAAAAATTTTAAAAGCTCTTTTGCTTTTAGTTCAGTTTCTTTCCTATCTTTTTTTCCAATAAATGCAGGAATACAAATATTTTCTATGGCAGTAAATTCAGGTAACAGTTGATGAAACTGAAAAATATAGCCCACATGTTCATTTCTAAATGAGGCAATCATCTTATCACTTAAACCCTGTAGTGTAATTCCATTAATTTCTAATATATAATCTTCTTCTTTTAATGGTTTGTCTAAGGTGCCTAAAATTTGAAGTAAGGTTGTTTTTCCAGCTCCAGAGGGGCCTACAATTGCAACAATTTCACCTTTCTTTATAGTAAGGTTAACTCCTTTTAGAACTTCTACATCACCATAATACTTGTGTATATTTTTTGCAATGATCATGAAATTATATTTACGATAACGAAAATATTAAAAAAGGACTGAAATGACGTGTCTTCAGAAATTGTTTTTTTATTTATTATCAATTTCAAAGTAAGTAATTCTAAATTAAAAAATAGAGTTGTCCTATACAATTAAGGAATTTTATGATATATTGATGATAAAAAGTATTAAAAAAAAAGATTCAGGGTTGGAAAAACTTTTGATAAATAAGCTCATTTTTATCATCCTGTTTATTCAAAATTTGAATTTGAATTTGTACTTTTGCTACCGTTTTAAACATTAAGAATACATGAACTTACACGAATATCAAGGAAAAGAAATTTTAAATAGTTTTGGCGTAAGAATTCAGCGCGGAATTGTTGCAAATACTCCTAAAGAAGCTTTAGAAGCAGCCAAACAATTAACAACAGAAACTGGCACTAGTTGGTATGTTGTAAAAGCACAGGTTCATGCAGGTGGTCGTGGTAAAGGTGGTGGTGTTAAGTTGGCTAAAAACTTAACCGAAGTGGAGAGCATTTCTGATGATATTATTGGAATGATGCTAATTACACCACAAACTTCTGCAGAAGGTAAGAAAGTTCATCAAGTTTTAATTTGTGAGGATGTCTACTACCCTGGAGATTCTGAACCAGAAGAATACTATATGTCTGTTTTATTAAACAGAAATACTGGTAGAAATATGATTATGTATTCTACCGAAGGTGGAATGGATATTGAGACAGTTGCTGAAGAGACGCCTCACCTAATTTTTACTGAAGAAATAGATCCTACCTTAGGATTGTTACCTTTTCAAGGTCGTAAAATTGCATTTAACTTAGGGCTATCTGGAGGTGCATTAAAAGAAATGGCAAAGTTTGTTGCCGCTTTATATACAGCTTATATAAAGTCAGATTCATCTATGTTTGAAATTAACCCTGTGTTAAAAACATCCGATGATAAAATTTTAGCAGTTGATGCTAAAGTTACTTTAGATGAAAACGCACTATTTCGTCATAAAGATTATGCAGAAATGCGTGATTTACGTGAAGAAAACCCTATTGAAGTTGAAGCTAAAGCTGCAGGGTTAAATTATGTAGATTTAGATGGTAATGTTGGGTGCATGGTTAATGGTGCTGGGCTAGCTATGGGAACAATGGATTTAATTAAGCAAGCAGGAGGTGAGCCAGCTAACTTTTTAGATGTTGGAGGTACTGCCGATGCACAGCGTGTTGAAACTGCTTTTGAGATTATTTTAAAAGACCCAAATGTAAAAGCAATTTTAGTAAACATTTTTGGAGGTATAGTTCGTTGCGATAGAGTAGCACAAGGTGTTGTAGATGCTTATAAAAATATGGGAGATAGAATTAATGTTCCTATTATTTGTAGATTACAAGGAACAAATGCCATTGAAGCTAAAGCTTTAATTGATACTAGTGGAATGGAAATTATTTCTGCTACAGAATTTCAAGAAGCAGCAGATAAAGTACAAGAGGTTTTAGATTTATAGAATCTCACTTGAAATCATAAAATAAAAAACACCTCTATTTAGAGGTGTTTTTTATTTTATGTGTTTTTTTAACCAAATTTTCTTTCTTTTGATAATAATTTTATAGTTGTTCCTTTAAAACTGTAATCTCATCTCTAAGTTGAGCAGCAACTATAAAGTCTAGTGCTTTTGCTGCTTCCTCCATATACTTTCTTTTCTCTCTGATTCTTTTTTCTATTTCAGATTTTGGCAAGTACTGTAAATCTTGTTCTGCTGCTTCTTTAATAGCAGCATTGTATTGGTAAGAAGCCACCGCTTTTCTAGACAGTGTATCATCAATTTTTTTATTAATTTGAGTAGGAGTAATGCCGTTTTTTGTATTATAAATAACTTGCTTCTCGCGTCTCTTGGTAGTTTCATCTATAGTTAACTGCATACTTTTAGTCACTTTATCTGCATACAAAATTGCAAGTCCATTAATGTTTCTTGCAGCTCTCCCTATTGTTTGGGTTAAAGAACGATGAGAACGTAAGAAACCTTCTTTATCAGCATCTAAAATTGCTACCAGAGAAACTTCAGGCAAATCCAACCCCTCTCGTAAAAGATTGACACCAATCAACACATCAAAAATACCTTTTCTTAAATCTTGCATAATTTCAACACGTTCTAGTGTATCTACATCTGAATGGATATAACGACAACGTATAGAAATTCTACTTAAATATTTTGTTAGCTCTTCCGCCATTCTTTTGGTTAATGTTGTTACCAAAGTACGTTCGTCTTTCTCTACTCTAATTTGAATTTCTTCTATTAGGTCATCAATTTGATGCAAACTAGCTCTTACTTCAATTTCAGGATCTAACAAACCTGTTGGTCTAATGATTTGTTCTATAAATACTCCTTCCGTATTTTGTAACTCATAATCAGCTGGTGTGGCACTTACATATATTGTTTGATTTTGTATGGCTTCAAATTCTTCAAACTTTAAAGGTCTGTTGTCCATTGCTGCTGGTAAACGAAAACCATACTCCACTAAATTTTCTTTTCTACTTCTGTCTCCACCATACATTGCATGGGTTTGTGGAATGGTTACATGACTTTCATCAATAATCATCAAATAATCATCTGGAAAGTAATCTAAGAGACAAAATGGTCTTGTGCCGGGTTCTCGTCCATCTAAATACCGAGAGTAATTCTCTATTCCAGAACAATATCCTAATTCACGAATCATTTCTAAATCAAATTCTGTTCTTTCTTTTAATCGTTTTGCTTCTAAATGCTTTCCTATTTCTTTAAAATAATCTACTTGCTTCACCATATCTTCTTGTATTTGATGAATGGCATTTTGTAAAACATCAGGAGAGGTTACAAATAAGTTTGCTGGATAAATAGTTAAGCTTTCGTATTTTTCTAGAACTTGATTGCTAACTAGATCTATAGATTCAATTTCTTCAATTTCATCACCAAAAAAGTGGATTCTAAAACCATTTTCTCCATACGAAGGAAAAATAGTCACCACATCTCCTTTTACTTTAAAGGTCCCACTTTTTATTTCTACATCTGTTCTTGAATATAAACTGGTTACTAATTGGTGTAAAAATTTAGTTCTAGAAATAATTTGACCGACTTCTACAGGGATGACATTTTTTTTAAATTCTACAGGATTTCCAATACCATACAAACAAGAAACAGAAGCTACAACTAACACATCTCTTCTGCCAGAAAGTAGAGAAGAAGTGGTGCTTAACCTCAGCCGTTCTATATCTTCATTGATGGATAAATCTTTTTCTATATAGGTACCAGTCACTGGAATATAAGCTTCAGGTTGATAGTAATCATAATAAGAAACAAAGTATTCTACAGCATTTTCCGGGAAAAATTGTTTGAATTCTGAATACAATTGTGCTGCTAGCGTCTTATTATGAGCTAACACTAAGGTTGGTTTATTGGTTCTTTCAACAACATTTGCAACGGTAAATGTTTTTCCAGATCCAGTAACACCTAAAAGCGTTTGAAACTTTTCTTTAGAGTTTATTCCGTCAGTAAGTTGCCTGATTGCTTCTGGTTGATCTCCTGTTGGTTTGAATTCAGATTGTAGTTTAAAATCCATACCATAAAAATACAAATCCTTTTGATGTGTATGATGCACTATTTAAAATAAATAAGAACTTTTTTCTACCTCCTCAACAAGGAGAAATTTCCTTTTCTATTTCTAGTTCTTCCATTTCTAT
>OLID01000574.1_pt1 | contig 14660 bp, 12 predicted proteins | sample 1609361 | NCBI WGS metagenome assembly OLID01 (sample SAMN05416778, study PRJEB24817) | seawater metagenome | isolation source: Sea water | place: Canada:Atlantic | collected 2013-07
TGTGTATAAGAGACAGCCATATTACGCAGGAACAGCAGGAAATGCCCCAATTTTTTGGGATGTAAAACTTGAATTGGGAGCAAAAGCAAAAGCAAGAAATAAAACAGAAGTAAAACGAACTGGAAAAAGACCAATCATTTCAAATTCTCAAATTAGAACTTGGGTTCCGAGAGGATATATTGTGGTACATTCTTCGTCACCCGGAACAGGTTTATCTGATGGATCACCAACAGTTGGTGGAGATAATGAATCTTTAGCACCTAAAGCTGTTGTAGAATGGTTATGTGGAAATGCAAAAGGATTTACAACTAGAACTGGAAACGAATCGGTTAACGCTTTTTGGTCTACTGGAAAAGTTGGGATGACTGGAACTTCTTACAATGGAACAATTCCATTAGCAGCTGCAACTACTGGTGTAAAAGGATTGAAAGCAATTATACCAATTGCACCAAATACTTCGTATTATCATTATTATCGATCTAATGGATTGGTACGTTCTCCTGGCGGATATTTAGGAGAAGATATTGATGTTTTGTATGACTTTATTAATAGTGGCGGAGAAGATTTAATTCCGAATAAAGATTATATGAAAGACAGTAAATCTTCAAAGAAATTTATCAGAAAAAGAGATTATGCAAATGCGAAAGTCAGAGATATTGAAATGGCAAATGGAATGGATAGGGAATCTGGAGATTATAATGATTTCTGGGCTGGTCGTGATTATCTAAATGATATGAAACCGATGAAAGCTGCATTGTTAATGTCACACGGGTTTAATGATTGGAATGTAATGCCAGAACATAGTTACCGTATTTATAAACGTGCAAAAGAAATGGGAATTCCTTCTCAAATATTTTATCATCAAAATGGACATGGAGGGCCGCCGCCAATGACCATGATGAATCGTTGGTTTACGCATTATTTACACGGAATTAATAATGGTGTGCAAAACGATGCAAAAGCTTGGATTGTTAGAGAAAATGATAAAAGAGACCAACCAACTTCGTATAAAGACTATCCAAATCCAGCAGCAAAACCTGTGCAATTATTTTTAAATCCTGGGGCACCAGAAGCTGGAAGTTTAACCTCATCAAAATCAAATAAAAAAGCAAAGGAAGTTATTATAGATAATTACTCTTTTTCAGGAGAAGCATTAGCACAAGCTGATAATACAAATCATAGATTAATCTATGTAAGTCCAGTTTTAAAAGAAGATGTACACATTTCTGGAATAACATCAATCACCGTAAAAATGGCAAGTAATAAACCTGCTGCAAATTTATCAGTTTGGATGGTTTCTTTACCTTGGAATAAAGGAAGAAGAACAGTAATTACTGATAACATCATTACACGTGGTTGGGCAGATTTACAAAACTACAAATCGTTACGAAAAAGTGCTCCCTTAAAGCCTGGTAAATTTTATGAAATGACTTTTGATTTACAACCAGATGATCAAGTGATTAAAAAAGGGCAACAAATTGGGTTGATGATTTTTTCTAGTGATAATAATTATACTTTATTACCAAAACCAGGAACTGAATTGACATTAGATTTAAACGGAACTTCAATTACGATTCCAATTGTTGGTGGAAAAGCAGCTTTTGATAAAGCGGTAAAATAATTTCTGCTTTTTAGAAAAACTAAACGAAGAATATATTACTTTGAAAGACCTTTTATTAATAACTCCACCATTTACTCAATTAAACACCCCTTATCCTGCAACGGCATATTTGAAAGGTTTTTTAAACACGAAAGGCATTTCATCTTTTCAAATGGATTTAGGTATTGAAGTAATTCTTGAGTTATTCACACAAGAAACCTTTAAAGAATTGTTTGATATCGCTTTTGAAAACGATACAATTATTTCTGAAAATTGTCAACGAATTTACACGTTAAAAGAAGACTATTTACAGCCTTTAAACGAGGTAATTCTTTTTTTACAAAATAAAAAACAAACACTTGCAAGACAAATTTGCACTAACAACTTTCTACCTCAAGCTTCACGTTTTGAGCAATTAGAGGATATGGAATGGGCTTTTGGTTCTATGGGAATACAAGACAAAGCAAAGCACTTAGCTACTTTGTATTTGGAGGATTTATCTGACTTCATCATAGAATGTATTGATGAAAATTTTGGTTTTAGTAGATATGCAGAACGCTTAGGACAAAGTGCAAATTCATTTGATGAACTTTATAAACATTTACAACTTGATGTTACATTTATTGATGCCATTACACTTTCTATTTTAGAAAATCGCATTAAACAAACACAACCAAAATTGGTCTGTATTTCTGTCCCTTTTCCCGGAAACTTGTACAGTGCTTTTCGTTGTGCACAATTTATAAAAGAGAAATATCCAACTATTAAAGTAGCAATGGGTGGTGGTTTTCCAAATACAGAACTACGTTCTTTAAAGGATGTAAGAGTATTTGAGTTTTTCGATTTCATTACGTTAGATGATGGCGAATTACCCATAGAATTATTACACAAACACATTATTTCTAATAAAGAAAAACTTGATTTTAAAAGAACTTTTTTATTACAAAATGATGTTGTTGTTTACAACAACAATTCAAAAGAGAAAGATTACAAACAAAGTGAAGTTGGTACACCAGATTATACTGATTTGTTATTGACTGATTATATTTCTGTGATAGAGATCGCCAATCCAATGCATAGTTTATGGAGTGATGGAAGATGGAATAAACTCACAATGGCACATGGATGCTATTGGGGAAAATGTACTTTCTGTGACATTTCTTTAGATTATATTAAAATTTATGAGCCAATAGCTGCCAAAACTTTGGTAGATAGAATGGAAGAATTGATTGCTCAAACAGGCGAAAATGGATTCCATTTTGTTGACGAAGCTGCACCTCCAGCTTTAATGAAAGCTTTGGCTTTAGAAATTATAAAACGTAAACTGACAGTAACTTGGTGGACAAATATTCGGTTTGAGAAAAACTTCACAAAAGATTTATGCTTGCTATTGAAAGCATCTGGTTGTATTGCTGTTTCTGGCGGATTGGAAGTTGCATCTGATCGTTTGTTAAAATTAATTGACAAAGGTGTTACTGTAGAACAAGTTGCACAGGTAACTCGCAATTTTACAGAAGCCAACATTATGGTGCATTCTTATTTAATGTATGGTTATCCAACGCAAACAATTCAAGAAACAATAGACAGTTTAGAAATGGTTCGACAACTTTTCGAATTAGGAATATTACAATCTGGCTTTTGGCATCAGTTTGCAATGACCGCTCACAGCCCTGTTGGAATGGATCCATCAGCATACGGAATTACACCAAACTATCAAGATATTACTTTTGCAAATAATGATATAGAATTTGTAGATTCTACTGGTATTGATCACACACAGTTTAGCTTTGGATTAAAGAAATCTCTCTTTAATTTTATGCACGGAATTGGTTTTGAAATTCCGATGCAAGATTGGTTTGATTTTGAAATACCTGAAACAACTATAGATCCAGATTTTATAAACAATAATTTGGCTACAGAAACTGTTTTCAATACAAAACCCACTGCTAAAATAATTTGGATTGGAAATACGCCATTGGTTTCTGAATTTACAAAAACGAAAAAAGGACAATCTAAACAAATGCTACAGTTGGCTTTTCACACAAAAACAGATTGCATAGAACTGGTGTTAGAAAAAGAAACAGGAGAATGGCTTTTAGATACATTAGAAACCTTAATACCTACTTCAGAAAAGCAAACTTCTTATAAGAAGTTAAAAACCGATTTCGAAATTCATTTTGATGATTTTGAAATATTCTGGTATTCTAAACCTGTACAAAAAATCAAAGAATTAGGCTTATTAGTTTTGTAGATTCTTATTTCAATGAGGCCGTTTAAACTTAACAACTTTTAAAGGCAAATCCTGAATTTACCTCTCCTAGCTTTGCTTCAATTTCTTTTGCAGTTTTCGTAATAGATAAGCCACCTAAAGCTGTACAACGCAAATCAGAATCTATAGCCTTACCTACTTTATCCATTGTATCGATTACTTCATCAAGAGGAATTAAATGATCATAATTTGCCAACGCCATATTTGCACAAGACAACGCGTTGGTTGCTGCTAAAACATTTTTACCTAAACAAGGCGCTTCTACCCTATTTGCAATTGGGTCACAAATCATACCCAATGAATTTTGCAAAGCAACTGAAGCTGCTGACAAAGACTGTTGTAAAGTTCCATTTGCCATAAAAACCAATGCAGCAGCAGCCATTCCAGCACCTGAACCACATTCAGCTTGACATCCTCCAACCTCAGCTGCAAAAGTTGCATGTGCAGCAATAAAAACACCAATCATTGATGCAGCTAGCATTGCTTTTACAGTGTCATCTCTTGATAAACCAAGTTGAGAAGCTGCTCCAATCACTGCTCCCGGTAACGCTCCACAAGAACCTGCGGTTGGTGCTGCAACGATAACTCCCATTGAGCTTTTTACTTCCATCATTGACGAAACAAACATTATAATAGTGTTCATCATATCACCTTTTAGCAAAACATTTGCTTCTAATTTTTCTTTAAACACAACAGATTGCGCTCCTAATATTCGATCTTTAAATTCGGTTCCTTTCAATCCACTTTTAATAGATGATTCCATAATATCTATTATATCTCCCATTTTGGAAAATACTTGATCATGAGAAATATTTCCTCTTGCACTTTCATAATGAACAGCTAATTCCCATAGTTCTAAATTCTTATCAGCACTATAAGCCAACATTTCTTCACAAGTGTTAAAAGGGACATTCAATTTATCTCTTGATAAAACTGGTAATACAGGAGAAATCAACTTTATTTTCTGAACCTCTTTTAATTCAGAAAGCATTTCTAAAACATCATCTGCTGGAAAAGCATTTAATTTTATTTGAAAAAATTGAATGTCTCCATCTAAAAACTTGACAGATTCGTTTGGAATAAATTTTTCAATGAATTGATGAATACTCCCTTTTTCTGAACAATAAACTAAAATTTCAAAATAATCACCTTCCATAGTTACTGAATTGCCATCAATTTCAATTACATCGATCATTCCCCCGCCAATAGAAAGTGCAGTTAATTCATGTTTTTCTTTAGTATTCGTTAAGGTTAGTTTATATGTGTTTGGATGTGTAGCTTGAATATCTAATATTTGTATATCAACATTAATTCTTGCTGCTTTTATTTCATCAACAGAAGTAACTAATCTTTCATCATAAGCTTCCCACCCTAAAAACCCTCCGAATAAACCCATATCAGAACCTTGACTCTCATGTGTGGTAGCTAATGAACCATTTGGATCAAACTCTATTAAAACATCTGTTAGCTCTGCATCCATCAAATCTCTACAAATCCTTCCTATTCTTAAAGAAGCTGCGCAATGAGAACTAGAAGGACCACGCATTACTGGTCCAATCACATCATTAAAAATACTTGGATAATCTGCCATAAATTAAAGAATTATAGATAGGTACTTAACAAATATAGATAAATTTAAGAGGAATAAAAAACATCAATAATTGGATAAAAAGTATAATGAAAATTGTTTAAATTGCATATTCAACAAAACTTTACTTATGAAAAAAATAATTTTATTTGGTTTCGCTGTTCTATTTTCATTTGTTTCTTCATCACAAGAAACATTAAAACTAGATGATATTTTTAAAAACGGAACTTATGGTTCTAAAGGTTACGGACCTGTAAGATGGATGAAAGATAATAAAGGATATTCTACATTACAGAGAAATAATAATGTAGGTGGAAGAGACATTATCCGTTATGAAGCAAAATCAGGAAAACGTTCTGTATTGGTTTCTGCAAAACAATTGATTCCCAAGGGACAATCTAAACCTTTGTCTATAACAAATTATGAATGGTCTGTAGATAATTCTAAATTATTGATTTTCACAAACACGCGTAAAGTTTGGCGTCATCATACACGTGGAGACTATTGGGTGTTGGATATGAAATCTGGAAAATTATCACAACTAGGAAAAACAATTGAGCGTACTACAATGATGTTTGCTAAGTTCTCTCCAGATGCAACTCGTGTTGGTTTTGTAAGTAAGAATAATATTTTTGTTGAAGACATCGCTACGGGAAAAAGTACTCAAGTTACATTTGACGGAAGCACATCTATTATCAACGGAACTTTTGACTGGGTGTATGAAGAAGAATTGTCTTGTAGAGATGGTTTTAGATGGAGTCCTGACGGAACACAAATTGCTTATTGGCAATCAGACACCAAAGGCGTTGGTACTTTTTACATGATAAATAATACAGATTCTATTTACTCAAAACTAATTCCATTACCATACCCTAAAGTAGGAACAACAAATTCTGCTGTTAAAGTTGGTGTTGTTAATGCTACAGGAGGAAAAACGAAATGGTTTAATGTTCCTGGTGATTCAAGAAATAACTATTTAGCGAGAATGGATTTTATTCCAAACTCTAATGAAGTAATGATTCAGCAATTAAATAGAAAACAAAATACAAATACGGTTAGAGTAGGGAATACAAAAACCATGTCTTTAAATACTATTTTGGTTGATAAAGATGATGCATGGTTAAACGTACATGATAATATTATGTGGCTAGAAAATGAAAAATATTTCACCTGGACTAGCGAAAAAGATGGCTACTTGCATTTATATAAAGTTTCAAGAGATGGTAAAAGCTCTCAAACCATAACAACAGGAGATATTGATGTTGTTCGTATTAATTGTATTGATCCAAAAGGCGGTTATGTGTATTATACTGCTTCCCCAGAAAATTATACGCAACGTTATTTATACAGAAGTAAAATAAATGGAAAATCAAAGCCAGAAAGAGTAAGTCCAACGAATCAATCTGGACAACATTCCTACCAAATTTCAGCTGATGCAAAGTTTGCTATCCACGGATTTCAAAATGCAACAACTCCAAATACTATTTCGTTAATCAATCTTCAAAAACACAAAACCATTCGTGTGCTAGAAGCAAACACGGCAATTAAACAAAAGGTTGCTAAACTAAATTTAGCTCCAAAAGAATTTATTAAAATAGATATTGGTGATGTTGTTTTAGATTCTTGGATGATTAAACCGAAAGATTTTAATCCAAATAAAAAATACCCAATTATATTTTATGTTTATGGAGAACCAGCTGGATCTACAGTTCAAGATAATTGGGGTGGTGGAGATTTATGGCATCAATTTTTAGCACAACAAGGATATATTGTGGTTAGTATTGACAACAGAGGAACGAGAACTCCTCGTGGAAGAGATTGGCGTAAATCTATTTACGGTCAAATCGGAATATTAGCAGCACATGATCAAGCTGCTGCTGCAAAAGAATTGTTCAAAACTTATTCTTTTATCGACACAAATAAAGTTGGAATGTGGGGTTGGAGTGGCGGTGGTCAAATGACCATGAATTGCTTATTTAGATATCCTGATGTATATACTGCTGGTATTGCTGTTGCATTTGTTGCTGATCAACGTTTGTATGATAACATTTATCAAGAACGCTATATGGGATTGTTAGAAGAAAACGAAGCGAATTATATTGCAGGTTCTCCAATTACGCATGCTAAAAACTTAAAAGGTGATTTAATGATTATGCATGGTACTGGAGATGACAATGTACATTATCAAAGTTTTGAGAAAATGGCTAACGAACTGATTAAACACAACAAAATGTTTGATATGATGTCATATCCAAACAGAGACCATGGAATTAGAGGCGGAAATACTTCGTATCATTTAAGACAAACAATGGTTAAATATTGGGAAAAAGTTTTTTCTAAAAAGAACGATTTGGTAAAAGTTAAACAATAGATAAACAAAAAAAGCACTGAATTTCTTCAGTGCTTTTTTTTATGCTTTCACTTATTAAAAAGAAGTATTGTAAATAAAATTAAACTCGCCAAGGTGGGTTCTTTCGATTATCTCCAGCGAAGAATAAAATAATTTTATTTCCATCTGGATCTAGTAAATGTGCTTCTCTCCATAACCATCTTTGATCTGTTGGTAAAAGTGTAAAACTGATTCCTTTTGTTTGTAAATTCTTGACTAATTCGTCTAAATTTTCTTCTTCAAAGTAAACAATAACTCCATTACCTTTTGGTAATGCATCAACCAAATGAATTGAAAGCGTAGCTTCACCATCTGGTAATTCAAATCGAACATATCTTGGCAACGCTTCGACAATTAGAAGCAATCCGAATTTTTTGTAAAACTCAACAGATTTCTCGACATCCAAAGAAGGAATTGTTATTTGATTTAATCTCATAATTCTTTTTTCTCTCGTTTTAAAAAACCAACTAAAATAAACATAAAGAATGCTGATAAAACAGCAATTCCTGTAACGACTAACCATGTTTTATCAAACCCTAAAGAGCTTACTAATTGCATTCCAGAATTGTGACTAAAAATGTGAGCGAAAGAAAATGCAATTGTATATAAAGCCATATATTCTCCTTGATTTCCTTTTTTAGCACGTTCCATTGCAAAAGCATTGGAGAACGGAAAAGCAATCATTTCTCCTACCGTCATTAAAAACATTCCGACAATTAAAATTCCTGTCCAATTAGAAATCAACAAAACAACAAAGCTTAAAGCTGTTAATACGCCTCCAAACAACATCAATCCAACTTTTGTAAATTTTGAATCTTCTAACCATTTTATCAATGGCATTTCTAATAAGAAAATCACCAAACCGTTCATTCCTAATAATAAACCAATCTCTTGTTCAGATAAAAAATGAACATCTTTATAGTACAAAGGCATTGTAGAGAAATATTGTAAAAACACAGCGCCAAACAACATCATTGCAATTAAAAATATCCAAAATGCTTTATCAGAATATGCAGAAACTGGATTTTCTACTTTAAGTTCATCAAGTACTTTAGACTTTTTCGGATTCAAAACTTGAAGTAATAAAACTCCAGCAGATAAACATGTTACTCCGTCAATCCAAAATAAACCTTGATATCCAAGAGTTGCTATAATTATTCCACCTATTGCTGGACCAGCAGAAAAACCTAAATTAATTGCCAAACGAATTAAAGTTACAGAGCGTGTTTTGTTTTCTGGTTTACTATAAGAACTTAGCGCTACAAACATTGCGGGTCTAAACATATCTGCAATCAACATCAATCCAAAGATACCGGCACAAAAACCTACAAAAGTTGTTACAAATTGCATTGCAATAAAAGCAAATCCTGTTCCTAATAAACTAAAAAACATCACTTTATAATAACCGATTTTATCAGTCAGTTTTCCTCCTATCCAAGAACCTACAACTGAACCTAATCCGAAGAAAGACATAATCCATCCAACATCAGACAATGTAAAGTCAAGACTTTTCGTTAAATACAAGGACAAAAACGGAATTACCATTGTTCCTGCTCTATTGATTAAAGTAATCAAAGCTAACCACCAAACTTCTTTAGAGAGCCCTCTAAAAGTGTTGATATAATTAAAGTATAATTTTTTCATTTTTTTTTGGTTGATGGTATTTATAAATGTAAAAAGTCCGACTGTGAAGTCGGACTTTTTATGATTGATTGATTTTATATTGACATTATCAAAACATATAACAGACGCGACTATTTCGTGTAACACACGATTGCTTCTTTGTATAATATGTAATGACGTTCCTCATTTTTTCTTTTTTAAGATGGGTCAAAGCTATAAAAATAATTTGTAAAGTTGTACTTTTATTTTTTAAAATATTTTACCTCATGAAAAACATTTCATTACTTTTATTTTTAAGCATTTTGATCTCTTGTAATAATTCTACCAAAAAAGATAATTATGTTACAGAAATTGAAGATTATCAATACGAGCAAAACTTAAAATTTCATGATGATACTAAATCTCCTTTAACAAAAGATGATTTAAAAACTTTTAAGAAATTAGAATATTTCACTATTAATAAAAAATATAGAGTTGTTGCAAAACTAGAAAAAACAGTGGATGCTCCGATTTTTGAAATGCCTACAACAACTGAAAGAAAACCATTATATATTAAATATGGGACATTAACTTTTACAATTGATGGCTTGGAACAACAATTAAGCATTTATCAAAATAAAGATTTTGGAAGAAATCCAATATACAAAAATTACTTGTTTTTACCATTTACAGATAAAACTAGTGGAGCAGATTCTTATGGTGGTGGGCGTTATGTTGATGTTTTGACCTCAGATGAAAACTCTAATGGTACAGAAATTATGATCGATTTCAACAAAGCTTACAACCCCTTATGTGCTTATAACGATAAATACTCTTGTCCAATTACCCCAAAAGAAAATCATTTAACTGTAGCATTAAAAGCTGGAGTTAAATCTTACAAAAAACATTAAGGATTTATAGAAATCTCTTCTTGTAAATCTAATTCAATAGCTTTCTCTAAAGCTTTTAAATGTGGTCTTCTTACTTTTAGTTTTGTAGCTGCATGTGCTTTTTTGTTTAATTTACTAAACATTTTAGCAACTTTGATTGCTGTAGTCAGCAAGTTGTTTTCTGGAACAATCATATCTAAAAATCCAGCTTTTACAGCATCTTTTGGGTTATAAATTTCTGAATTATTTACACTTCTATCTAGATATGTATGTGATAACTTTGCTCTTGCAATTGCAATTCCTGCATGATGCATTGTCATTCCAATCATTACTTCATTCAAGCCAATTTTAAAGTCACCTTCTACTCCAATTCTATAATCTGCAGATAATAATAAAAATGCACCTTTTGCAATTGCGTGACCTGAACATGCAACAATTATTGGTTTAGGAAATGATAACATTCTTAGTGACAATCTAGAACCTTTTGTAACTAACCCTTTTGCTGATTTGGGTGATTTTGTCATCACTTTTAAATCGAATCCTGCAGAAAAAATTCCAGGTTGACCCGTAAGGATTACAATTTTATTTTCTTGCTCGGCTTTATCTAAACCAGCATTTAGTTCTTCAATAACTTCATGAGAAATTGCGTTTGCTTTTCCATTTGCAATGGTAATTATTGCATAATTATCTTCACTTTTATAATGTACAACTTCGTTCATTTCTTATTTATTATTTGTTCTCGACTGCGCTCGAATGACAATTATTTAACAATATAAATTCCAGCAAAAACAGCTAAAAACCCAACAACAAAACTTGCGATTGTATAAAATGCAAAACTTGTAAAATCGCCTGTTTTTAAAAACACGTGATTCTCATAAGCAAAGGTTGAAAAAGTTGTAAAACCTCCACAAAATCCTGTTGCTAAAAGCAATGTATGATTTTCTGTTAACGCTTCACTTTTTGCAGCGTAACCTAAAATAATCCCGATAAATAAACTACCTATAATATTGGCTAGAAATGTTCCGTATGGAATTCCAGTTTCTGAATTGTTTAATAATTTCCCAAACAAAAACCGAAGTACACTTCCAAATCCACCGCCAATAAAAACAAGTAGTAATTGTTTCATCTTATTTTAATTCAATTTCATCTGCATCAGACCAATTCCATTTTCCAATAATTGTTCCTTTTTCCAACATCATAATTCCTGGATTTGCTCTCACCATCGTCTTTAAAGTTGTTTGGTCACAGAATAAAAAATCAAAAGGCAATTCGTATTTTTCTTTTGCTAATAATAACTCATCCGTAAAAGATGCTGATGCTCCATAAACCGAATATCCTTTTGCAATTGCTTTGTCTGCTAATTCTTTTATCGTTTTAAATCCGTTTGTATCTGCTTTATTCAACGTGTGAACAATAATTAAAATAACCTTATTTTTGGCTAAAATTTCTGGTGCTAAATCTGCTTGGGCATCTTCTAAATAGAAATCGTGAATTTTAGGGATCTCACCATCATTCTTATATTCCATTCCTTCTGAAATATTATTTCCAATTGCATACGCCCTAAAATCAATAATTGGTAAATGCACCAATACATGGTATGTGATATATAAAAATGAAACCAATGACAAAATTGTCAATGCCTGTGAAACCTTCACAGAAAAGATAGATTTCACATCTTTTACTCTAAATAAAAGCAATAAAATTAATGCAATTAAAAGTATGTTTTTATAGAAAGTTTCCCACGGAGTTAATGTAATTGCATCACCAAAACAACCACAATCTGTTACTTTGTTGTAGTATGCCGAATACCAGGTTAAGAATAAAAATATGGTTGATAACACGAGTAAACTCCAAAGTGTTACTTTTGCTCTACAACCTAATAACAAGATAATTCCGAGCATTATTTCTGCTAGAATCAAGATGATAGAAAATGCCAAAGCGTACGGAATTAAATATTCCATATCTAATACATTTTGACTAAAATACTCTTCGAATTTGTATTGAGAACCAATTGGATCCACCAATTTTACAAAGCCAGAAAATATAAACATTGCTCCGACAAAGATTCTTGAAATGTGTACTAGTAATTTCATAATATTTTTTATTTAACTCATATGAATCATTGCAAAAATTGCATAATTAATCATGTCTTGATAATTGGCATCAATTCCTTCAGAAACCAATGTCTTTCCTTTATTATCTTCAATTTGTTTTACACGCAATAGTTTCTGTAAAATTAAATCTGTCAACGAAGAAATTCGCATATCACGCCAAGCTTCACCATAATCATGATTTTTATTCTCCATCAATTCTTTGGTAATTGCAATGTGTTTATCGTACAATTCAGTTGCAGCTTCTGTAGATAAATCTGGATTTTCTACAACACCTAACTCCAACTGAATTAAAGCCATTATCGAATAATTAATAATCCCAATAAATTCGGCTTTCTCACCTTCATCAACTTTTCTAACCGCATTTTCTTGCAATTGTCTAATGCGTTGCGCTTTGATAAAAATCTGATCCGTTAACGATGGTAAACGTAAAATTCGCCACGCACTTCCATAATCACTCATTTTTTTAATAAACAAACTTCTACATTCTTCTACTACTTCGCTGTATTGTTTTGAGGTGTTTTGCATTTTTTTTGATAAAAGTATTTGTGTAAAAATAGTAAATCTTCAAAGCTTTTCATTTATTTTTACGGAAGAAATTTTGAAATCATCTTTTATGAAAAAAGTAGTTGTTTTTCGTGGTTCTAGCGTTGGATTTAATTCTGTTTATAAAGAAGCAGCAATTGAATTGGGAAAAGAATTTGTAAAAAATGATATTGCTTTAGTTTATGGCGGTGGAAAAATTGGAATGATGGGCGTTATTGCCGACACTATTCTTAGTGAAAAAGGGGAAGTTATTGGTGTAATTCCGAAGTTGTTAGAAAAAGAAGAAGTGGTTCACAAAGGAGTTTCTGAATTGATTACTACCAAAAAAATGAGCGACCGAAAAGTAATAATGAGCAAATTGGTTGATGGTTATATTACGTTGCCTGGCGGATTTGGAACTTTAGACGAATTGTTTGAAGCGTTGACTTTAGGTCAATTACAAATCGAACAAAAACCAATTGGTATTTTAAATGTAAACGGGTTTTTTGATCACACATTACAACAATTAGATGTGATGGTTAAAGAAGGATATTTAAAGCCACAAAACAGAGAATTATTGATCGTTGACAAAACTGTGAAAGGTTTGATGCAGCAAATGCAAGCATATAAAGCACCAGAAAAAGCGCATATAATTAATAAAGTTGTTCGCTAAAATGACATTGAATTGCAACGGTAAATTGATAGATATTTCTTCTCCAAAAGTAATGGGGATTTTAAATATTACGCCAGATTCTTTTTTTGATGGTGGAAAGTATAAAAATGAATCTGACATTATATTACAAGTAGAAAAAATGCTTTTTGAAGGTGCAACTTTTATCGATGTTGGTGCATATTCTTCAAGACCTGGAGCAATACATATTTCTGAAGATGAAGAATTACAACGCATTGTTCCGATAATTGAATTATTAGTAAAACATTTTCCTGAAATTATTATTTCTGTTGATACTTTTAGAAGTAATGTCGCTAAAAAAACTATTAAAGCTGGCGCAGCAATTATCAATGACATTTCTGGCGGCAAAATGGATACAAAAATGTTTACGGCAATTGCAGAATTGCAAGTTCCGTATATAATTATGCACATGCTAGGAACGCCTCAAAACATGCAACAAAACCCAGTTTATGAAGATGTAACTAAAGAAGTAATTTCTTTTTTTGCAGCGCAAATTTTCAAATTACATCAATTAAAAATAAACGATATTATTATTGATGTTGGTTTTGGCTTCGGAAAAACCATTGAACACAATTATCAATTATTAAAAGACTTATCGCTTTTCAAAAATTTAGATGCTCCTATTTTAGCAGGGATTTCTAGAAAATCGATGCTATACAAACCTTTAGACACAACTCCACAATTAGCATTAAACGCAACAACTTCTGCAAACACAATTGCTTTATTAAATGGCGCAAACATTTTACGCGTTCATGATGTAAAAGAAGCCATGGAAGCAATTAAAATTGTTGAGCAACTGTCTTAATTTTTCTGTACATTTACAACATCAGCAAATAATATATGTTAGACTTTATTGATTTTTCTTTTTTAGACATTCTAGATATCCTTCTAGTTGCTGCATTATTATATTACATCTACAAACTTTTAAAAGGCACAGTTGCTATTAATACTGTCTCTTATACACATCTGACGCTGCCGACGATCTACTCTGTGTA
>OLID01000576.1_pt1 | contig 14618 bp, 13 predicted proteins | sample 1609361 | NCBI WGS metagenome assembly OLID01 (sample SAMN05416778, study PRJEB24817) | seawater metagenome | isolation source: Sea water | place: Canada:Atlantic | collected 2013-07
CAGAGTAGATCGTCGGCAGCGTCAGATGTGTATAAGAGACAGAAGCAATCAACTAAAGAATCTAATTGTTTTTTAGTGTGATTTGCATTCAATACAATTCTATTAATTTTTTTTGTTGATGAAGGATAATAGAAACTGGTAATTAGTATTCCGTTTTTGTGCAAATAATCTGCAATTTCTTCGTTTTCAAAAAAGAAGACAGGGTAATTTTTAGAAATCTTAACAGCTGATAAATGTTTTAGTTTTTCAAAAACATAACTACAATTTTTTTGTAGTTTTTTTAATTGACTTTGATAGATTTCTTTTCCCTTAACAAAAGCTTCTAAAAACGATGGACTCATTCCAGCAGAGCCAATAAACAACGAATCTTTTTTTATCAAATGGATAAACTCTTTACTTCCTGCAATTAGGCCGCCATTTATTCCAAACGCTTTTCCTAAAGAAGAAACAATAACTATTTCAATGTTTTTTGACTTCGGAATTTGAGAAGAGATTCCATTTCCATTTTTACCTAAAACACCCAAACTGTGAGATTCATCTAACAGGATATAAATTGTATTTGTTTTAGAAATTGTGTTCAAAAACTCAAATGAAAAAGGAGTTGTTTCCAACGCTGCAATTGCATCAACAAGAATACAAATCGATTTATTTTTTACACTTTTTAATCCAGAATTTAATTCAGAATTTTCAAAAACAGGCTTTGCGCAATCAATTAAAATTGCTGGATGCGTTTTTGGCATGTAAAAAAAACAATCTGCTTTTTCACGTAAACTCCTCAATGCAAAATGCCCAGCTAAAGTTCCAGATGAAACGGTAATAGCGTCTTCAGTATTTAAAAAAGTGCTAAGGTATTGTTCACCTTTTTGATAGATATCAAGCTTTAAGTTTGCACTTCTAGAACTTCCATAAGATGTTCCCCATTTTGAAATACTTTGCGATATTAATTCCTGAAAACTTGGTAATAACGGAATTCCTAAATACGAAGTTCCACTAAAAAATAAATATTCTTTGTTATTGATTACTGCTGTTGTATTTGGGGCTTTGTATAATTGCATACTTATAGTAAACTAGCACCAATTCCATTTTCATTTGCATAAGAAATTACGCCACTATTAATACTAATTCCGTTTGCAATATCTTCTTTTAAAAGTAATGAACCGTCCATGTCAACATAATCTAAAAGTGGTAATAAGTGTGCAATTGCAGAAATTCCAATGCTTGATTCTGTCATACAACCAACCATTGTTTTTAAACCTAAGCTTTTTGCTTTTTCTAACATTCTTTTACCTGGTGTTAAACCGCCACATTTGGTTAATTTTACATTTACTCCATGAAATAAACCAGCGCATTTTTCAACATCACTTTCTACAATACAACTTTCATCTGCAATGATTGGTAGCGCAGAATTTTTAAATAATTTTTTTGCACCTTCAATATCGTTTGCTTTTAAGGGTTGCTCTAAAAACTCAACACCTAATTCTTTTAATTTGAATGAATTTTCGATTGCTTCCTCAGCTGTCCAACCACAATTTGCATCAATTCTAAAAATTGCATTTGTGTGTTTTCTGAGTTCCGTTACAATTTCAATGTCGTTTTTTGTTCCTAGTTTTATTTTATAAATCGGCCAAGGCAATTCTTTCATTTTAGCAACCATTACATCAATAGAATCAATTCCAATTGTATAATCTGTCATCGGATTATTATCTGTTTGTAAATTCCAATATTCGTAAAGTTTCTTCCCTTTTTTACGAGCATACAAATCATTAAAAGCCATATCCAAAGCACATAAAGCAAACATGTTATTTTTGAAAATTGGCTGTAGTTTATTCCAAAATTCATCTGGAGTTACATAAGAAAGAGACTCTATAAACTCTTTGTTTTCGGTAATTTGATCATTCAAATTCTCCATTGTAATTTTATAATAGGTGTTAGAAGATGTTTCTCCAAAACCACTTAATCCATCATCACTTAACTCAACAATTAAGGTTGGTTGCGTATTTCTTGATTCTCTAGAAATTGTAAACGTATGCTTTAACACTAAATTATATGTGTGCAATTGTAATTTCATCTTAAAATTTTGATTTATTAAAAGTTAAAGTTATAAAAATAGATATATTTGAGGATATAAAAACGTAAAACTTATGCCATTAGTAACACCATTATCAGCAGAACACGATTCGGAAACAAAAGAACTAGCTGAATTCTTTAATGAAACTCTAGGTTTTTGCCCAAATTCTGTATTAACAATGCAAAGAAGACCGGCCATTTCTAAAGCTTTTATCAATTTAAACAAAGCGGTAATGGCTAATGAAGGAAATGTAACTTCTGCTTTAAAAAGAATGATTGCTTGGGTTTCAAGTAACGCAACCGGTTGTAGATATTGTCAAGCACATGCCATTAGAGCAGCAGAACGTTATGGAGCAGAACAAGAACAATTAGATAATATTTGGGAATATAAAACACACGCAGCTTTTTCTGATGCAGAACGTGCAGCCCTAGATTTTTCTTTAGCAGCTTCTATGGTGCCAAATGTTGTTGATGAAACTATAAAAACCGAATTATATAAATATTGGGATGAAGGCGAAATTGTAGAAATGTTGGGGGTTATTTCTCTCTTCGGATATTTAAATAGATGGAACGATTCTATGGGGACTTCAATTGAAGAAGGTGCAGTAGAATCTGGTAATCAATATTTAGGAAAACACGGATGGGAAAAAGGAAAACATTTATAAAAGCATACATATCTTAAAAAAAGCGCATCAAAATGATGCGCTTTTTTTTGAGTTGAAGTGAATGCCGCTTTAATGTTCTGCATTTTAACAAAAATTTAAGACCTTACTTATTATATTTACAATCAATAAAAACAATCAACTTAATTTAAATTTTATACAATGAAGAAAAGCCTAAGAATTTTTGTGTTGTTTATTATGGCGTCAACAGCTGTAACTGCACAAAGTAAAGATCCTGTTCTTAAAAACATTATTGACGAAGCGAATAACAACTCGCAATTAAAATCATTAGCTCACGAAATTTTTGATGTTGTTGGTCCAAGATTAGTTGGTACACCAAACATGAAAAATGCAAACGACCTTATTGTAAAAATGTACAAAGAATGGGGAATTGAAGCAAAAAATGAGCAATGGGGTACTTGGCGTGGATGGGAACGTGGAATTACACATATAGATATGACGTATCCTCGTGTACAATCTTTAAAAGGAACCCAATTAGCTTGGAGTGCAAGTACTAAGAAAAAAGGTGTAGAAGGTGAAGTAGTTCACTTACCAACATTTAACAACAAAGCAGATTTCCAAAAATGGTTAAAAACCGTAAAAGGGAAATTTGTAATGGCTTCTGCATACCAACCAACAGGAAGACCAGATTATAACTGGGAAGAATTTGCAACAGAAGAGTCTTTTGCTAAAATTAGAAAAGAGCGTTCTGATATTGCCGCAGAATTTAGAAAAAACATAGGTAGAACTGGGTTTAACTCAAGAACTTTTACAAAAGAAATTGAAGCAGCTGGTGCAGTTGGAATTGTTCAATCTCGTTGGTCTAACGGATTTGGTGTAAATAAAATCTTTAGCTCAAGTTTAAAAAAGATTCCTACTATAGATTTAGAATTAGAAGATTATGGAATGTTATACAGAATGTCTAAAAGCGGTAAAAGCCCTAAGATTAAAGTGAACGCACAATCTAAAGAATTAGGTAGAGTTCCTGTTTTCAATACTATTGGAATGATTAAAGGAACTGAAAAACCGAATGAATACATAATGTTATCTGCCCATCTAGATTCTTGGGACGGAGGAACAGGAGCAACTGATAATGGTACTGGAACTTTAGTAATGTTAGAAACAATGAGAGTTCTTAAGAAAATGTATCCAAACCCAAAAAGAACAATTATTGTTGGTCACTGGGGAAGTGAAGAGCAAGGATTAAATGGTTCTAGAGCATACGTAAAAGACAACCCAGAGATTGTTAAAAATATTCAAGCTGCATTTAACCAAGATAATGGAACAGGAAGAGTTGTTTCAATTAATGGTGCAGGATTTTTACATTCTTATGATTACTTAAATAGCTGGTTAGCGCCAGTTCCTAGAGACGTAAGAAAGCACATTAAAACGTCATTTCCTGGAAGCCCAAGTGGTGGTGGATCTGATAATGCTTCTTTCTTGGCTGCAGGAGTTCCAACTTTTAATTTAAGTGCTTTAAATTGGTCTTATTGGAATTACACTTGGCATACAAACAGAGATACGTATGATAAAGTTGTTTTTGATGATGTAAGAAATAATGTAGTATTAACTGCAGTATTAGCTTATATGGCTTCTGAAGATCCAGATAGAGCTTCAAAACAAAAAATTGAAATGCCAATTAACCCAAGGACTGGTAAACCAAGAGCTTGGCCAACAGCACGTTCTCCTCAGAGAAAAGGTGGAATGTAATTTTCAAATAGTATAGATATTTAAAAACCTCATCTAATTTAGATGAGGTTTTTTTATTGAATTATGTTTTACAAACTTTATTTATCTAATAAAGCTGTATTCTTTTTTGAAATGTTATTAATAATAGCTTGTGTTTTTTCTATTTCTGATTGAATTAAATTTATATCAGAAACCATGTCAACAACTGTCTCAGTGGCTTTTATATACCAGTCTTGCCATGCGGCTATTATCTCTTTTTGAGTTTCAAGTTTTTCTCCTTTATCAATAGCTAACTTACCTTGTTTTAATTCTTCATTGATACGTGTAACAGCTGCAGATTCAATGTTTTTTAAGACATTTTTAGCAGTATTCTCATCCGCATTTACTAATGTGAAAGCAGAAACTAAAGCAGCAGTTGAAACATTTTTTAACGTTTCTTTTGAAACTTTATCAATTCGATCATTATCTGTATGATAAAATTGATCTGTAAAATGCCAAAACAACACACTTGGAATGTTTCCTCTTAAAAAGGGAACATGGTCACTCCCTCCTTCATACGGATTTGTATTTACAATCCAGTTTGCACGTTTTCCTTGCGCTTTAAATTTTTCAATTACAAAATCATTTAAATAATGAGGTTTCATGTCTTTAGCTTTCAATTTTCTTCCACCCCATTCTGTATGTTTATCATTTCCACGTGTCCAAATTGCACTAGGGTCTGGCATTTTTTCAATCAGAAATGTTCCCCCAGTTTTCTTTGTATCTTCTCCAACCATATCTAAAGAAATCCCCCAAACTATATCTTTTGCTCTTAAACTATCTTCTTGTACATACCTTCTAGTTGAAATAATTTCATCTCCCCATAAATATGTTAAGGTTCTCTTAGGATTGATCTTTCCTTCTTTTACTAATTTTGCAGTAACAGACGCCATTTCTAATGTGGCCCCAACTCCAGATGCATTATCATTTGCTCCAGGTTCTTGGATATGCGCACTAAAAACTAAACGTTTTTTTGGTTGTTCACTTCCTTTAATATCAGCAACAATTGTTAATTCTTCTGAAGGGTAAATCTTCGTTTCAACCTTAACATTTAAACTCACTTTCCCTTTTGCTAAAGCACTTTTCAAACGTTCTTTTGCTGCATATGACATGGCAATTCCCCAAGCTTTATTTATTGTATCTAATGGAATAGATCGAAACTGAATTGAAGTAGTGTTTTTTTCTGGTTGCAAGTATGTTGGATTACTATAGGTAATTACTCCAACTGCTCCACCTTGTGCTACTGCAGTTTTAAAAATTCTACTAGGACTGGTTTCTGCAAAAACAATTTTTCCTTTTACATTGGTAGTTTTTAATTTTTTAAGATCTTTAATGTGAATCACTTCTGCTGTAGTTCCTTCTTTTGGAGTGCTATAAGACCTTAAAGCGATCATGTTTGTATTTGTGTCATTTGACAACAAAGGAGTTGTTTCTCCAATTATAGCAACATTTGCGTCAACAGATTCCCATGTTGGATTTTTTAAAGGGCGCGTTTCTATTCTATAAGTTAGTACATCTTCATCCGTTGCATTTTCTTCTAAAACATAACCGTCCTTTTCTAATTGTTCAGCAATTCTATATACACTTTTATTAAAGCCGGTGTTGCCAACAACACGCCAGTATTTCTCTACAAAAGAAACTGTTTCGAAAGCTAAATCTCCCGTTAACTCTTGATTTATTGTCTCTGAGTATTCAGAAGGTTTTAATAATTTGTTTTGATTACAAGCTAAAATAAAGCTTAAACAAAATAATAGTAAGATTGATTTTTTTATCATGATTCGTGAGTATTTAAAGAGTAAACTTACAATAATGAATGCAAAAAAGGAAAGAAAAGTGTTTTAAAGAGCGAAAAGTTTTTTGTGTCTTATACAACCTTATCTTATATAAAAATTGTTGATTCAGAAACTTGTGAAGAAATGATACGTTATTCTAAAAAGCAGCTAGAGTTTTCAAAGCATTTTCAGGTGATTTTGCTATAGAAAGAACAATATTCTTCAATGATTTATATAGGCGAATTGATAAATTAAGAAGTATTATTCTGTTAGGGTAATTTATTTCTTCCCATCAACTACAACTACTATTTCTCCTTTTGGAGGTTTGTTTGTGTAATGCGCCAATACTTCTGTAGCTGTTCCTCTGATAGTTTCTTCAAACATTTTGGTTAATTCTCTAGAAACTGAAACCTGTCTTTCAGCTCCAAAATACTCTACAAAATGTCCTAATGTTTTTACTAGTTTGTGAGGAGATTCGTAAAAAATCATCGTTCTCGTTTCTTCAGCTAATAACAACAAACGGGTTTGTCTTCCTTTTTTTACAGGTAAAAAACCTTCAAAAACAAATTTATCGTTTGGTAAACCAGAGTTTACCAATGCTGGTACAAATGCTGTAGCGCCAGGTAAACAATCAACTTCAATATTATTTTCTACACAAGCTCTAGTCAATAAAAAACCAGGATCAGAAATGGCTGGTGTTCCCGCATCAGAAATTAAGGCACATGTTTCACCGTTTCTAATTCTATTTAAAACTCCTTCAATAGATTTATGTTCGTTGTGCATGTGGTGACTGTGCATTTGCGTTGCAATCTCAAAATGCTTCATTAATTTTCCGCTTGTTCTGGTATCTTCTGCCAAAATAAAATCGACTTCTTTTAAAACGTTTATCGCCCTAAAAGTCATGTCTTCTAAATTGCCAATTGGCGTTGGAACTAAATATAATTTGCTCATTGATTAAAAACTATTTTAAATCTCTTCGTAAGTTTCTACAGTAATATCAGCAACAACATCACCAGTATGTTTGGTGCTTAAAGGTTCAAATAACAAAAGGTGAACTTCTTCTTTTGCAATTGGCTTGTGATCTACTCCTTTAGGAACCGTATAAAACTCACCTTCGTTTACAGTTACTGTTTTGTCTCTTAACTCAAGCTCTAAAGTTCCTTTTATTACCATAAAAAGCTCGTCTTCGTTTTCATGATTATGAAATACAAATTCCCCTTGAATTTTTGCTAATAAGATTTGTTGTCCGTTTAATTCTCCAACTTTTTTTGGTGACCATTGGTCAGAAAATAAGCTAAGTTTTTCTTTTATGTTTATTACGCTCATGTTGCAAATTTACAAAGATTTTAATGGATTATTCTCGAAACATAAAAAGTAGTTATTCTACTTAAATTGTTTAATTTTGCAGGATAATTAAAGAAACAAAATGTATAGAAGTCATTCTTGTGGTGAGTTAAGAGCATCGCACATCAATACAGAAGTAACCTTAGCAGGTTGGGTTCAGAAATCTCGTGATAAAGGTTTTATGATTTGGGTAGATTTACGTGATCGTTACGGAATTACACAGTTAATTTTTGATGAAGATCGTACACCAAAAGAGATTATAGAAAAAGCAAAAACTTTAGGAAGAGAGTTTGTAATTCAGGTTACAGGAACTGTAATTGAAAGAAGCTCCAAGAATCCTAAGATGAACACAGGTGATATTGAGATTCTTGTGAGTAAACTTGAGATATTGAATGAAGCGAAGCTTCCGCCTTTTACAATTGAAGATGAAACGGATGGTGGTGAAGATATTAGAATGAAGTATCGTTATTTAGATATTAGAAGAAATCCTGTTAAAGACAGTTTAATTTTCCGTCATAAAGTTGCGATGGAGGTTCGTAAATACTTATCTGATCAAGAATTCATTGAAGTTGAAACACCGTATTTAATCAAATCAACTCCAGAAGGAGCACGTGACTTTGTTGTTCCTTCTCGTATGAATGAAGGACAATTTTACGCATTGCCACAATCGCCTCAAACATTCAAACAGCTATTAATGGTTGGTGGAATGGACAAATATTTTCAAATTGTAAAATGTTTTAGAGATGAAGATTTACGTGCAGACAGACAACCAGAATTTACTCAAATTGACTGTGAAATGGCATTTGTTGAGCAAGAAGATATTTTAAATATTTTTGAAGGATTGACGCGTCACTTATTAAAAGAAATCAATAACGTTGAGGTGGAGAAATTTCCAAGAATGTTGTATGATGATGCCATGCGTTTGTATGGAAACGACAAGCCTGATATTCGTTTTGGAATGGAATTTGGCGAGTTAAACGAAGTTACACAACACAAAGAATTTGGCGTTTTTAATTCGGCTGAATTAGTTGTTGGAATCGCGGTTCCAGGAGGAAATTCTTATACAAGAAAAGAAATTGATAAGTTAATTGATTGGGTTCGTAGACCACAAGTTGGTGCTTTGGGAATGATTTATTGTCGTGTAAACGAAGATGGAACATTCAAATCATCTGTTGATAAATTTTACGATCAAGAAGATTTAGCAAAATGGGTTGAAATTACTGGAGCAAAACCAGGAGATTTAGTGTGCGTTTTATCAGGAGAAACAACTAAAGTTAGAGCACAATTATCTGCATTAAGAATGGAATTGGCAGAGCGCTTAGGGTTGAGAGATCCAAAAGTATTTGCACCGCTTTGGGTAATTGACTTTCCATTATTAGAATTAGACGATGAAACGGGTCATTACCACGCAATGCATCATCCGTTTACATCTCCAAAGCCTGGACAATTAGAATTGTTAGATTCTAATCCTGGAGACGTAAAAGCCAATGCATACGATTTAGTATTGAACGGAAACGAAATTGGTGGAGGTTCAATCAGAATTCACGATAAAGAAATTCAGGCAACAATGTTAAAACATTTAGGCTTTTCTGAAGAAGACGCAAAAGCACAATTTGGTTTCTTAATGGATGCTTTTGAATATGGAGCACCACCACACGGAGGTTTGGCATTTGGTTTGGATAGATTGGTTGCTATTTTAGGCGGACAAGAAACAATCAGAGATTTCATTGCTTTCCCTAAAAATAATTCTGGACGTGATGTGATGATTGATGCGCCAGCAGTTTTAGATAATCAACAATTAAAAGAATTGAGCATCAAGTTAGATGTTCAAGAAAAATAAATAAAATCCCGCTTTAGCGGGATTTTTTAATACAAAAAAGATGATTGTAAAATTAGCTGAAGGAACTATTAAAACAAAGTTTGGAGAGTTTAAAGAAACTTTATTTTATGACGGACAAAAAGAAAGTCATGCTTTGGTAATGGGAACAGTTGAAGACAAAGAAGATGTTTTGTGTAGAGTTCATTCTTTGTGTGTTTTCGGTCATCATTTTAATAGTATTGAATGTGATTGTAGAGAACAAATGGAAATTTCTCAACAGTTAATTCAGAAAGCAGGAAAAGGAATCGTAGTTTGGTTGAATCAAGAAGGAAAAGGAAATGGACATTACGCATTGATGAAAAGCATTGAACACAAGAAAAATGGTGTTCCGCAAGCAGAAGCTTATGAAGCTGTAGGCTTTAAAAAAGACGCAAGAGACTTTACGGTTGCAGCAGAAATTTTGCAAGAATTAAAAGTGAAATCGGTAAGAATGTTAACCAACAATCCGAAGAAAGTGGAAACTTTAACCAAACACGGAATAATAGTTACTGGAATTCAAAAAACAGAATTGTAAGAAATTTAGTACTTTCAACCTATGAAAAAATTAGCCACACTTTTAATTATTTTTTTAGCTTTTAAAGGATATTCTCAAGAAATTACTGGAAAACAATTGCTAGAAAAAGCTATTCAATATCACGATCCAAACAGAACTTGGGATTCTTTTAAAGGAGCTCTATTTGTAACGATGGAAACTCCAAAATCTCCCAAAAGAGTAAGTGAAATTAAGATTGATTTACCCAATCAGTTTTTTTCTGTAAAAGCAAAAAGTGGTAAAAACGTCACAGAATATATTGTAGAAGAAGATAATATTCAAATGCTTTTTAATGGAGATAAAAATTTGTCAGATGAGGTTCTAAAGAAGAATAATTTGAACAAAGAGCGTGCAACAATGTATCAGAATTATTATACATATTTGTATGGTTTGCCAATGAAATTAAAAGATGAAGGAACAATTATTCATAACAAAGTTGAACGAAAAACTTTTAAAGGAAAACAATATTTGGTATTAAAAGCAACCTACAAAAAGGAGGTTGGAAAAGATACTTGGTACTTTTATTTCAACCCGAAAACATTTGCAATGGAAGTGTATCAATTTTTTCATGATGAATCTAAAAATGACGGAGAATATATCTTGTTAACCGAAGAAGAAACAATTAAAGGCGTAAAAATGCCGAAAAATAGAGCTTGGTTTATGAATAAAGAAGATACGTATTTAGGAACAGATGTTTTATCAAAAACAAACTAAGTGCCAACAACAAAAAGCATATTTAAAAAGATTTTAATTTGGAGATATAAATATATTTCTGAAAGACAATTTGTTTATGTTTTAAGTGTCCTAGTCGGGTTTTTAGCAGGTTTAGGAACTTTTATTTTAAAAGATTTAACCTTCCTTATTGAAAGTGTAATTCAAGGGAATTTGATAAAAGATTATCATTATACACTCTATTTTATCTTTCCGATAATTGGTTTGTTCTTGGTGTATTGGATGAAAAAATTTATCATCAAAAAAGAAATAGGCCACGGTATCTCAACCACATTACATTCCATTTCTAAAAGAAACGCAATGATAGAGCGCTATAAAATGTTTGCATCTTTAATCACGGCACCCTTAACAGTTGGTTTTGGGGGTTCTGCAGGTTTGCAAGGCCCAGCTGTAAGTACAGGAGCAGCTTTGGGTTCAAATATTGCGCAACTGTTTCATATGAACACAAAAACCAGAATGTTATTGGTTGGTTGTGCAACTGCTGGAGCAATGTCTTCAATGTTTCAAGCGCCAATAGCTGCCATAATATTTGCAGTAGAGATATTTAGTTTAGATTTAGCTTTTGCCTCTCTAGTTCCTTTATTACTGGCATCGGTTTCAGCAGTAATTACTTCGTATTTTTTTGTGGGAACAGATGTTCTATTTGGATTTAAATTAGTGGATATTTTTCAAGTTGAAGACATTCCGTTTTATATTGCTTTGGCATTTTTAACAGGAATTGCTTCTGTATATTTTTCTAAAATGTATTTTAAAATTACACGTTTTTTTGATCGATTTAAAAGTCCGTTTAAAAAACTACTCATTGGAGGAGTTGCCATTGGAACGATGTTGTATTTAATTCCGCCCTTATACGGTGAAGGATATGGATTAATAAACAATTTGTTAAATGGAAATACTGCTGCTGCGTTAAAAGACATTCCTTATAACATTGACTTAAAGAATGTTTACATGGTAGTTTCAATGCTGTTGTTAATCGGTATTTTTAAAGCAATCGCGATGACAACAACTTTTGCTGCAGGTGGAGTTGGAGGAATTTTTATTCCGACTTTATTTATGGGTGCTGCTTTAGGAAATGCGATTGCAAAAATTATAAATGAACTTGGCTTTTCTGTATCAGAATCTAACTTCACGTTGATTGGAATGACAGGTTTAATGGCAGGAGTTTTACACGCACCGTTAACTGCAATTTTTTTAATTGCCGAAATTACTGGCGGATACGAACTTTTTGTGCCTTTAATGCTGGTTGCAGCAATTAGTTATGCGTTTACAAAATATTTTGTTTCAAATTCCATTTATACCGTAGAATTAGCAAAAAGAGGAGAGTTGATAACACATAATAAAGACAAAAATGTGTTAATGATGATGCAAATTGATAAACTAATCGAAAAGAATTTTATAGCAATTACATCAGAAATGACTTTGGGTGAAATGCTTAAAAAATCGGTCGCAAAATCGAAAAGAAATATTTTTCCAGTTTTAGATGAGAAAAAACAATTTTTAGGAATTGTCTTGCTAGATGATATTAGGCCTATGATGTTTGATCAGAATCAATATGATAATACACATGTGTCTGACTTTATGAAATCTGCTCCAGAAATTATTTTTCAAAACGATTCTGTAGAAAAAGTAATGCAAAAATTTAAAGAAAGTAGTGCTTGGAATTTGCCTGTTGTTCATAATGGAAAATATGTCGGTTTTATTTCTAAATCTAAATTATTAACCGCTTACCGAAATAAATTGATTGAAGTAACGAGTTAATTTTCGGCTTTTTGTAGTTTTGTACTAACTTTATCTTTTTTATATGAAAACACTTCTTAAAATTCTGTTTATTATCTTTATTCTTTGGATGTGTGTTGGTATTTATATGCTAAATACCGAGCAGGAAAAAGCAGAAATTGTAATGGGTTTAGGTGTTTTCTACTTGTCATTCTTATTGATGCCAATTTTTATTTATCACCGATATAAAGATGGGAAATACAAAAAATATCAGTTAAATGATCAAAAGATAAAAGAGTTGATTAATAATAAAGATTCTTAACTAAAGAATCTAATTCTTTATACCTTTGCCACTTATGATAGATGCAAAAGAAGTTACTTCAGAGAAAGCCGTTTTAATTGGTGTTATTACTCAATTTCAAGACGAAATTCAGTCTGAAGAATATTTAGATGAGTTAGAGTTTTTAACTTTAACTGCTGGAGGAAAGGCTGTAAAAAGATTTACACAAAAATTAGAAAAACCACATCCCAAAACTTTTATTGGAGCAGGAAAGTTAGAAGAAGTTAGTGCATATATAGAATCTCACAATATAGGCACAGCCATTTTTGATGATGAGTTATCACCTGCACAAATTAGAAATATTGAAAAAGTTTTAGATTGTAAAATTTTAGACCGAACCAATTTAATCTTAGATATTTTTGCACAAAGAGCACAAACAAGTTCTGCTAAAACACAAGTAGAATTAGCGCAATGTCAATATTTACTTCCAAGATTAACAAGACTTTGGACACACCTTGATAAGCAAAAAGGTGGAATTGGAATGCGTGGACCTGGAGAAACAGAGATTGAAACCGATAGACGTATTATTCGTGATAAAATTACCATTCTAAAAAAGAAACTTTTAACCATTGACAGACAAATGGCTGTTCAGCGAAAAAATCGTGGAAAAATGGTAAGAGTTGCTTTAGTTGGTTATACAAATGTTGGAAAGTCAACTTTAATGAATTTGATTAGTAAAAGTGATGTTTTCGCAGAAAACAAACTCTTTGCGACTTTAGACACGACAGTTAGAAAAGTCGTTGTAAAAAACATTCCTTTTTTATTGACAGATACGGTTGGCTTTATCAGAAAATTGCCAACACAATTGGTAGAATCCTTTAAATCTACGTTGGATGAAGTTCGAGAAGCAGATTTATTATTACATGTTGTAGATATCTCTCACCCGAATTTTGAAGATCATATTGCGTCTGTAAACACCATTTTAGATGAGATAAAAAGTGGAGACAAACCAACAATTATGGTTTTTAATAAAATTGATGCGTATGCTCACGAAACGATTGATGAAGATGATTTGGTAACTGAAAAAACCAAAGCACATTATACGTTAGAAGATTGGCAAAAAACATGGATGAATGATATTGAATTAACATCAGTTTTTATGTCTGCAATCAATAAAGAGAATGTTGAAGAGTTTAAAAAGATTACGTACGATGAAGTAAAGAAAATTCATATTGCACGTTTTCCTTATAACAACTTTTTGTACGATGAATATGAAGCTTAACTTTTAAAAAAAAGCATATTATGAAAAATCTATTTTTATACGCAATTGTAGCAATTACATTTTTATCATGCGGAACTCCAGAACCAAAAAATGGAGAAGAATTGATTCAATCAATGCATGAAAAATATAATAAGGATTGGTATCAAACTTTAACTTTTGAGCAAGCAACAATCTATTATAATCAATCAGGGGAAGTTATTAGAGAGCAAACTTGGTTTGAAGCGATGGAGTTGCCAAGTAGCTTAGCAATAAAGTTTGACTCAATTACTTCGGGAACAGGAATTGTATTTAAAAACGATTCGGTTTCTAACTTTAGAAATGGGTTAAAAGTTTCTTCAAGAAAGTTTTATCACCCACTTTTGATTTTAGGTTTTTCAGTATATGCGCAAAACCCAGAAAAAACAACAGAAGATTTATCAAAATTAAATATTGATTTATCAAAAATCAAAACTTCAAATTGGCAAGGAAAAGAAAACTATGTTGTTGGTGATGAAAAGGGCACACATTTTTATATTGAAAAAGAACGCTTGTTGTTTACAAAAATGGTTCAATTTGGTTCAAATAACTCAGTAAGCCTGTCTCTTATACACATCTGACGCTGCCGACGATCTACTCTGTGTAGAT
>OLID01000582.1_pt1 | contig 14567 bp, 11 predicted proteins | sample 1609361 | NCBI WGS metagenome assembly OLID01 (sample SAMN05416778, study PRJEB24817) | seawater metagenome | isolation source: Sea water | place: Canada:Atlantic | collected 2013-07
GGTATCAGATTGATGGGGTGAAGGTGCCCCATCAACCATTAAATCCGTATACCCAAATAATAAAAGCCACTATTTGTCACCTTGTTGACAATTTCAGCATGCTAAAGTGAATCGATGCGACATACCCAATACAAGAGCCGTAACCATTACGTATTATTAAACCAGAACGTGCTGAGCGCGTTTTGTGATTCCGTTTTTGAAACCACACCGGAACATGTCACCCATATCTGCAGCGATGCACAGGGTCGCGGCACGGTGGTGTTCTTCCAGCATGAAGACCGCGAACTGGTGCTAAAGCGCTATCATCGTGGCGGCCTGATCGGCCGTTTTGTCAAAAATACCTATTTTTACCGGGGCCTGAAAAAAGTCCGCATGTGGCAGGAATTCGAACTGCTTGCCCGCTTGCGTGATCTGGGCTTGCCGGTACCACGGCCGATTGCTGCGCGCTGCAGCAAGACCTCGCCGTTCACCTATCAGGGCGAAGTCATTGTCGAGCGTATCTGCAATGCACAGACGCTGGCCGAGTTACTCTGTCAGCAGGCCTTGCCGGAAAAAACCTGGGAAGCCATCGGTCTGGTGATACGGCGCTTTCATCAGCATCATGTGGATCACGCCGACCTCAATGCCTGCAACATCCTGATTACCGCCGCCGGACAAATCTACCTGATCGATTTCGACAAGAGTCACATACGCTCTGCACGTGACCATGGCTGGTGCCAGGGCAACCTCAGCCGTCTGCGCCGGTCGCTGCAAAAATGGCAGAAGCAGCAGGCAGACTTCCATTTTGAGTCGCGACACTGGCGGGCACTGGAACGCGGTTATCAGGGCGCCCAGTCCTTGCCCGCCCGCGTTACACACACCGCACCTGCCATCAGTCGCTGACACCCCCGCTAGCGAAAACTCAGTACACCGTCTTCCAGGCTGCCGTGGCGCAGCAGCTTGCGGTCGCGCCTGTAGTCCTGGGTATTGACCCAGGGCTCCCGGTCACCCTGCCTGGGGAAGCGATGCATCATGCGCTGCATGTAACCGGCGGTAAAGTCGTCGATAAATGGCCGCGGCGTCATCTGCCTGTCTGCCTCTCTTAACAGCGGCCGGCAGCTGCGGGTGCCAGTCTCGTCCAGGTGATTGACCAGCCGGCAGAAGAACTCTGCGGTCAGGTCGGCGCGCAGCGTCCATGAGGCGTTGATATAACCGAAGGTGAATACCAGATTGGGCACCCCGGAATACATCAGCCCCTTGTAGGCCCAGGTGTCGGCCAAATCCAAAGCTTTACCGTCCAGACTGAATTCGACACCGCCGAGCACCTTCAGATTCAGTCCAGTCGCGGTCACGATAAGGTCAGCGGGTAGTTCCCGGCCACTTTTAAGCAGGATACCCTGCGCGGTAAACCGCTCGATATGGTCGGTGACCATCTCGGTCTTGCCCTGCCTGATGGACTTGAACAGGTCGGCGTTGGGTACCAGGCACAGGCGCTGGTCCCAGGGGTTGTAGCTGGGCGTGAAGTGCGTGGCCACGTCGTAATCCGGTCCCAGCTCCTTGCTGACCATGTGCAGCAGCTTCTCCTTGAGTTGCGCCGGTCGGGTGCGGGAACGGCGATAGATAAATTGCTGCAGCAGCACGTTCTTCCAGCGCGTGATGGCGTACGCCCAGGTCTCTGGCAGCACCTTGCGCATGGCATTGGCAACAACATCCCGGTCCGGGCGGGACACCACATAAGTCGGCGAGCGCTGCAACACAGCGACGTGCGCTGCCTTGTCAGCCATGGCCGGCGCCAGCGTCATCGCGGTAGCGCCGGACCCTATGATCACCACCCGCTTGTTGGCGTAGTCCAGCTCCTCCGGCCAGTGCTGGGGATGCACCACCGGCCCGGTGAAGTCTTCGCGGCCCTCGAAGTCTGGCGTGTAGCCCTGCTCATAGCTGTAATAGCCTGAACACATCAGCAGCATGCGGCAACGCAGCGTGGTCTCTGCTCCGGCCACGCCGATGGTCAATGTCCACAGCGCGTCCTGCTCTGACCAGTCTGCTTTCAGCAGTTTGTGCTGATAACGGATATGCGGATTGATGCCGCGCTCGGCGGCGGTCTCCTTCACATAATCAAGGATGGCCGGGCCATCGGCGATGGCTTTGGCCGCACGCCAGGGTTTAAAGCGGTAGCCCAGGGTATGCATGTCACTGTCAGAGCGAATGCCCGGATACCGGAACAGATCCCAGGTGCCACCCATATCGGGGCGGGCTTCAAGAATGCAGTAGCTTTTACCCGGACACCTGTCCTGCAGGTGGACGGCAGCCCCGATGCCGGACAGGCCGGCGCCGATAATGATGACGTCCAGATACGCATCGTTCTTTTCGTTCGTTTCGTTGACCACTGAGCATTCCCCTGTTGTTTTTCTGTACGTTGTTTTCTGTGTGTTGTTTTCAGGTACAGGGAGTATATAACAAGCGCTCGCCACCATAACTGTGGTCAATTGATACTTGCAGAGAGGGACAGACAGGCATAATCTGCGGCTGGTAACAAAAAATAAAAATGGGAGTTACGCAATGACAATAACAAACAGAGCCGGTTCTGGCCTGCCTGGCGTGCGATTGCGCCTGGCCAGTGCACTGGCATTGACACTTGGCCTGACCGCCTCCGCTAGCCTGACCGCACAGGAAAATGTCGAATGGGTAACGCTGGGCGGTGATCACGCACACACCCGCTACACGCCGGCTGATCAGATCAACGCCGACAATTTCACCGAGCTGGAAACGGCTTGGGTCTGGGATGGCGCCAGTTTCAACTCCTCCAGTGGACGCTCCACTCCCAGCTACGTGGACGGCAAGCTGTTTACCGTGGCCGGTGAACGCCGCCATGTGGTCGCCATCGACCCGGAGACCGGTGAAACCATCTGGTCCTACCGCGAACCGCACACATTCCGCCATGAATACTCAATGCGCAAGGACTACGGCAAGGGCGTGGCCTATGGCGAGGTCGATGGCAAGGGTGTCATTTACATCATCAGCCCGGCGTTCTTTCTGACCGCACTGGACGCTGAAACCGGCGCCCCGCTGGAAGGCTTTGGCGGCCCGGTCGGCCTTGACGGGTTCCCGGAAACCGGCGTGGTCGATATGCAGCGCATCATTGCCGAGTACATGGGGTACGATTTTGACCCCTACTACGGCATTCCGCTGGAAGAAGGTTATATCACGGCTTCCTCGCCACCCATTGTGGTCAACAACACCGTGGTGGTGGGTAACTCCGCCGAGCAGGGTTACAACCAGACCCGTATCGAGAACATCCCTGGCGACATCCTGGCGTTTGATACCAAAACCGGCGAGTTCAAATGGAAGTTCAATGTCATTCCCGAGGCTGGTGAATTCGGTATCGAAACCTGGGAAGGTGTTCCCAACCCGCGCGAGCTGACCGGTGAAGTGTCACCCTGGGCACCGCTGTCTGCCGATGTTGAAGCCGGTATTGTGTATGCCGTGACCAACCCGCCGACCATCGACTATTACGGTGGTCATGCGCCAGGCGACAACCTGTTTGGCACCAGCATCATTGCCATGGACGCCGAAACCGGTGAACGCGTGTGGCACTTCCAGTTTGTGCATCACGATGTGTGGAACTATGACACCCCAACTGCACCTGTGCTGCTGGATGTGGAAATTGACGGCCGCACCGTGCCGGCTATCGCGCAGGCCACCAAGCAGGCCTTTGTGTATGCCTTCAACCGCCTGACCGGTGAGCCACTGTGGCCCATTGAGGAACGGCCGGTGCCGCAATCGCGTATCCCGGGTGAGCAGTTGGCAGCAACCCAGCCTTTCCCAACCAAGCCGGCCCCGTTTGACATGCAGGGGCTGACCCACGACAACCTGATCAACTTCACACCGCAGTTGCGTGAACAGGCCATTGAAGCGATCGCCGACTACGAGATTGGCCCGCTGTTCAATCCGCCGCTGCATCGTGATAATGACCTGGGGAAAGTGGCGGCACTGTGGTGTCCGGGTGATGGCGGTGGTGCCAATATTCCCGGTCCGGCAGTTGCAGATCCAACGCAGGGTATACTGTACGTGACATCACGCTCGGCCTGCTCATCCCGCATGGTCACTGCCGCGCAGGAACGCGACGCCATGATAGAACTGCCCACCGGCAGCACCTTCTCGCGTTTTGCCTCCCTGCGGGCGCTGCCTGTCCGTGGGCCTCAGGGGTTGCCGTTGTACCAGCCGCCCTACAGCCGCATCACCGCCATCGACATGAACACCGGGGAGCACCTGTGGATGATCCCGGTCGGTGAAACACCTGACCGCATCAAGAACCACCCGGCACTGGCCGGCGTGGATGTGGGCAACACCGGCACCGGTGCCCTGGCACCGATGACCGTGACCCCCAACATGCTGCTGTATGCCGGCCTGGGTGCAGGTGACGTACCCTACCTGTTTGCGGTCGACAAAATGACTGGTGAAGAGATTGGCCGCGTGGAAGTACCGGCCAACAGCAACTTCGGCATGTCCAGCTACATGCACAACGGCAAGCAGTATGTGATGCTGCAGACCGGCAGCACACTGACGGCGGTTGCCCTGCCCGACTGATAACTGACCGGCAGGACCAGAAAAGGGCGGAAAGCAGATGTTTTCCGCCCTTTTTTTATGTAGCATGCAAACGGATCTGCTTTTGCTCCTTTGGCCTGTGAGGTAGGGATTATTGAATACCCGATGGTTGTTTATCTTCATCGCGTTCACCGGTGTGACCATTGCCGCCCTGATGCGTGCCCCCTCGATACCGGATGTGCCCATACCTGACGACCAGGACAGCATCGAACGTGGTCGTTACCTGGTAAATGCCGGCGGTTGTATCAGCTGTCACGAAGATGACAGTGGCGGCCTGAGTGGCGGCATGCCCATCGAGTCCCCCTTCGGCATTTTTTATGCTTCCAATATTACCCCTGACCCAGAGACCGGCATCGGCGGCTGGCAGGGCAGCGAGTTTCTGCTGGCGCTCAAACACGGGCGCACACCCGGGGGCAGTTACTATTTTCCCGCATTTCCCTATCGTTCCTACGCCGGGGTGACGGATGACGATGTGTTGGCCATTGCCGCCTATCTGATGTCACTGGAACCGGTAGTTGCGCAGCGACCTGCGCATGAACTGCCGGGCTGGGTGGCGCGCTGGCAGATGGGTGGCTGGAACCTGCTGGCCGGAATGGCTGAGGCGGAACCGGAGAGCTACGGTGATCCGGTGATCGCCCGTGGCGCGTATCTGACCCATAGCCTTGGCCATTGCGGAGAATGCCATACGCCGCGCAATGCTCTGGGTATCAGCCAGCAGGATCGGGCCTTTACCGGCGCCGACATGCCGGACGGGCACGTCGATGCCATTGACGCCGAGGCGCTGGCCAACTGGTCACAGGAAGATCTGGCGCTGTTCCTGTTTATCGGCCTGAAATCCGATGGCGAATACGTTGGCGGCAAGATGGAACCGGTGATTGAACACAACACCAGCCAGCTCACAGACGAAGACCGTTTGGCGATGGCGGCCTTCCTCAAGCATCCCCGTTAGGGCGCCTCCTGGCACCTGTCTGGCTAGACCAACATTCATTTCCTTAAATATCAAGGGCTTAGAAATAAGGCTCCGAAAAGCGTCGGGGCAGCCCAACACTTAAGACCCCAGTCGCGGCGCCTGTCCGCATCACATCCTGCCAAAAACGCCATTCTGTGCGGCCCCGCACTTACGTGGCACGATCTCTGCTTGAACTTATTGTTCACGACGGACTCTAAATACCGGACAACAAACGGACTTGTAGGACACGGAGGGTTATGCATGCGCAATGAACACGCTTTACGCAGCAGCAGTACCGGAACAAATCAGCTGATAAACGCACTCTCGCCAGAATCCCGCGAACGCCTGGCGCCGCATCTCGAGCTGGTGCAATTGCCGGCCGGCGATGTGCTTTACGACTGCGATCAGACCGCCTCCCATGCGTACTTCCCCATCTCGGCAGTGGTGTCATTACTGCACGTGCTGGAAGACGGCGCATCAACCGAATTTGCCCTCGTTGGCAATGACGGCATGCTGGGCGTGGCCCTGCTCATGGGCGGTGGCACCATGCCCAATCAGGCCCTGGTGCAGCGGGCAGGGTACGCCTACCGCTTACCTGCTGACATATTGAGGCAGGAATTCAACCACGACGTAGAGACCTCACAACTGTTTCTGCGCTATGTGCAGTATCTGCTCACCCAGGTTTCACAGGTCGCCGTGTGTAACCGTCACCATACTATCCGGCAGCAGCTTTCCCGCTGGTTGCTGGTGTACATGGACCGGCTGCCCGGTAACAATTTTTCGCATGCCATTGAGTTGAAGGCGACCCATGAAAGTATCGCCAATATGCTCGGCGTGCGCCGGGAGAGTGTGTCGGAAGCCGCCAGCATCCTGCGTAAACAGAAACTGATCACCTACAGTCGCGGTCGGCTTTCTGTGGCGGATCGCCAGGGACTGGAGGCAACGGCGTGCGAGTGTTATGCCTTGATGAAGCAGGAATACAAGCGACTGTTGTCCAGCGAACATTCTGCTAATTCACCACACAGTACGAACGGCCACCACCCTGTGAAGAAGCAGGATTTCTCCCGACCAGCTTGTGTCGGACTGCATAACCATCTGCTGCCTAAAGACAAAGATAAGAAATACGCCGCGGATCGCTACTGACGGCAGATCGGGCGCCTGCTGGGCGCCCGCAGCCGGCTACTGATCAACCCGGTACTCGCGGTGGCAGTTGCCGCAGGTAGAGCCGAAAGCTCTGATGCCTGCGATGGTGGCGCCGCGGTCACCGTCCGCGGCGATATCCGCGAAGATGATGGCGGCTGCGCGAAGCTCCCTTGCCTTCTGGGCAAAATCTTCGTTGTTGTCCCAGATTACCGGCAGCGCTTCGGTCTCGACATCAAACTCCCGCGTATCATACACATCAAACAATTCCGGAATCATCGGTGCCAGATCGGCAATGCGCAATGCGTTCCGCTCAGCCAGTTCCGCGTCGAACTCCATGGCGCCGCGCGCCATGCGGCTGATCGGTGCCATATTGAATGCCAGCAGCTTGAACACAGCCTGCCGGGTTTCGGTGGCAGCGGCGGCCAGTTCAGCTGGCGTGGGCGGCGCGTCTTCCTGGGCATAGGCATTGACAATCAGGGCCGAGGTCAGCGCCAGAGCGCCCACACTGAGTACTTTCTTCAACATACGGTCTACTCCATTGTTGTTATTGCGAATTCACAGCGTAACGATTTCCGGGGATCAACTCTGTTTCATTTTCTCCACAATAGCAGACGTGGAACAATTGTCCAGAAAGGCCAGCACACGTACCTCACCGCCATAACCCTGGACAAAGTCGCCGCCCACTACAGTGTCAACCGAGTAGTCGCCACCCTTGACCAGCACATCCGGGCGCAACACCTGCAACAGGGCTTCGGGCGTATCCTCGGGAAAACTCACCACCCAGTCCACTGCCGACAGCCCTGCCAGTACAGCCATGCGCCGCTCCACCGGGTTGATGGGCCGACCACTGCCTTTCAGGCGCTTGACCGAGTCATCATCATTGATCGCGACAATCAACCGATCGCCCTGCCTGCGTGCCTCTTCCAGATAACCGACGTGTCCGGCATGAATGATGTCAAAGCAGCCGTTGGTGAACACAATCTTTTCGCCCTGGGCGCGGGCATCCGCTACGACGGTCGCCAATTGCTCGGCGGTCATCACGCCCCGGCCGGTGCCTTCCTGCAATTGAATGGCACGGCGCAGTTCCGGGCCGCTGATGGAGGCGGTGCCCAGCTTGGCAACCACCAGGCCGGCGGCCAGATTGGCCAGCGCCGTGCCGGTTTCCAGTGACTGTCCGGCGGCCAGGGCGGCGGCCAGCACCGATACCACGGTGTCTCCGGCGCCGGTGACATCAAACACCTCGCGTGCCTGCGCTGGCAGATGGAGCACCGGGCGCGCCGCCTGCAGCAGGGTCATGCCGTGTTCGCCACGGGTAATCAGCAGGGCGGTGAGCTCCAGACTTTCGCGCAGGGCCTGGCCTTTGCTGACCAGTTCTTCTTCGTTGTGACAGGGACCGGCAACAGCCTCGAACTCACTGAGGTTGGGGGTGATCACGGTGGCGCCGCGGTACTTGCTGAAATCATGGCCCTTGGGATCCACCACCACCGGCATGCCACGATCACGTGCTGCCTGAATCAGCGCCCGGGTCTGGCCTGAAGTGCCCTTTCCTCCCAAGGTACCTTTACCATAGTCGGACAGGATCAGTACCTGGGACGCAGGCATCGCCGCGATGGCCTGCTGTTGCAGTTTCACCACATCGTCGTCGGCAAATGGTTCTTCGAAATCTACCCGCAGCAGTTGCTGGTGCTGGCTGGTGACCCTCAGCTTGGTGATGGTTGGGGCGCTGGCCGAGGCCTGGAAATGACACAACACACCGGCAGCCGCCAGACGTCGCCCGAGTTCCTCTCCGGCCTCGTCCCGTCCGGTAATGCCGGCCAGTGATGCCGCGGCGCCCAGAGCAGCAATATTGAGTGCCACGTTGGCAGCGCCACCGGGGCGATCATCGTTACCATTGACCTTGACCACCGGCACCGGCGCTTCCGGTGATATGCGTGTGGCCTTACCGTGCCAGTAGCGGTCGAGCATGACATCACCGACCACCAGTACTGTCGCCTGTTGAAAAGGAGGCATCTCCAGCTTCATTGCTTTCCCCTGAGAAATCCTGCATGGCCGGCATGCCTTAACGCTGCCACCGTCGAGTGCGGGCATGATACCACCGGCCGCAGCCGCCATAAACCACACACGCCAGGGCTGTCGGGAGTCTGCTACAATGCGGCTTGGCAAGCCGCCGCGCGACTGGCGATGGCTCTCGCGGCACATCTCGCGGCACATTTCGCGGTACTTCCGCGACAAAACAACAGGACAGGGCGTGGGACGACCAGTACAACAAGACGCAAAATTAAGCGATTTTCTCGGCCCCCGCTTCTGGCCAACCTGGCTGGGCTACGGCTTCATCTGGTGCGTTGCCCGGCTGCCCTTCGCCTGGCAGATGGCCATGGGTCGTGCTCTGGGACTGATCAGCTACCGGTTTGCGCGCAGCCGCCGGCATATCTGCGAGGTTAATATTGCCCTGTGTTTCCCTGAGCTGTCAGCCGCCGAGCAGCAGAAGCTGGTGCGTGACACCTTCATTTCCAATGGCATTGGCGTCATGGAAATTGGCCTGGCCTGGTGCCGCGACCCGGAAGATTTCCGGGATCGGGTCTCCGCAACGGGGCTGGAGAATCTGGTCGCGGCACAGGCCCAGGGATGCGGGGTACTGCTGGTCAGCGCGCACTTCTCCACCATTGAGTTTGTTGGCTCGCTGATGTCCCTGCTGCATCCCTTTGACGTCACTTACCGGTATCACAAGAATCCCCTGTTCGACACCCTGATGAAGCGGGGTCGCCAGCGCCTGTATGGGGCGGTGATTGAACGCAAGGAAGTCCGTTACGCCCTGCGTCGTCTCAGGGAAGGTCATGTGGTGTGGTACGCCGCCGATCAGGATTACGGCGCGAAGTATTCGGTGTTTGTAGATTTTTTTGGCACCAAGGCCGCTACCATTACTGCCACACAGAAGTTTGCCAGCTTCAACAACTCACCGGTGATCTTCCTGTCGCACTACCGCAACCCGGACAACGCCAGCTACCATCTGTATTTCAGCGAACCGCTGCCAGACTACCCCAGTGGCGATGAGCACACTGACGCACGCCGTATCAATGAGCTGATTGAAGAAGCGATACGCCGGGAGCCAGCGCAATACATCTGGCTGCACCGGCGTTTCAAATCCAGGCCGCCGGGTATGCCCGATCTTTACCGGAGCAAGCCGTCCAGCCCCGCTGGGAGCGACAACGAATGACCCGCGCCGACGTCATGCCAGCTGTCAACGGCATCACCCGCATTCGTTGGGTTACCGCCATCATCAGTCTGCTGCTGTCCTGGCTGGCCGTGACCCTGAACGACCAACCCAACCATGACGCCTACGAATATGTCCGCGCTGCGGAAATTTTCCTGCAAAGCGGGATGGCTGACGCCTATGCGCATTATCAGTGGGCGCACTACTCTGTGCTGCTGGCCGGCGTTCACACGCTGACCGGGCTCGACATCTTCACTGCGGCGCATCTGCTCAACGCTCTGCTGTTCGCGTTGATCAGCGTCGGCTTTGTCAATCTGGTCGCCGCAGCAACGCCGTCACGCCGCGTGGTGTGGCTGGCAGCATTGATCATCCTGATCTTCCCGGCACTGAACGAATCTCGATCACTGATTGTTCGCGATACCGGTTTCCTCGCCTTCAGCCTGCTGGCCATGTTGCAGCTGCTACGCTACTGGTTGACGCTGCGATTGCGCCACGCAGTGCTGTTCGTACTGACATGCCTGCTGGCTGCGCTGTTCCGACCCGAAGCCATTGCCTTCTGGGTGCTGAGTCCGCTGGCGCTGCTGGTTAACAACACCCACTCGCCCGCTGCCTGCCGCCGGGCACTGGCTGTGGTAGTCGGGCTGAGTCTGCTGATCGCCGCGCTGATGGTCGTGACCGTGGCCGCGCTGGGCCAGATCGATCTGCCGCAGTTGCTGCGCAGTTTCGCCGGCATCTATCAGCCCTTCGCCAATAACATCTCACAGCTGCTGGGTGACAATACCTATGAACTGAGCCGCTCGGTATTTGGTGAGTACGCGGCACAGTTTGTGGATCACTACACCCACTTTTTTCTGCTGGCAGGGTTACTGAGCCTGTTGCTGGTATTCATCATCGACGGTCTGGGTCTGGCTGTCGTGCCGCTGCTGGTGTACGGCATCAGCAGGCGTCTGCACCGGCTACCGAAAGGCGCCACCACGGTCTTTGTCACTTGGCTGCTGATTGCCTTGCTGATCCTGGTCTGTTTCATACTGCTGACCCGGTTCACCACGGTTCGTTATACCCTGCTGCTGTGCCTGATCCTGCTGCTATGGCTGCCTTTTATCGTTGACCGGGCGTGGAGTCTGGCCGCTGCCAACGGCCGTCTGCGACGTTTCGCCTGGATTGTGGGTTTCCTGGCGCTGTTCTCGGCTGTTGATGCACACATTTCCTTCGGGTCCTCCAAGGCACACCTGGATGAAGCTACCGCCTGGCTATTGCAGAATACCCGCGCCGAAGCCACATTGGTCACCAATGAAATACGGGTGGCTTACAATAGCGGACGCGTGGCCGACTTTGACCGTGTAGAGCGCGAACTGGAGCCGGCTGTCATCGCCGATGCCGCACCGGGGAGTATTATTGCTGTCACCCTGCGGCGCAGCTTTTCGGACCTTGTGGAAGCACAACTGGCCAGCGGCCAGCTGCGGCTGCTCCGGCAGTTGCCCGCCGAGCGTGGCGGCGATTTTCTGATCATGGAAAAGGACTTCTGATCACCTGGACAGGTGAGGATTCCCCAACTAGAAATCGGATGACTCCGGGCGCTTGGTCACCAGCACATCCTGCATGATCAGATAGTCCAGATCGGAACCAAAAAACATCGCCAGGGCGTCCTCGGGCGTGCAGATCATTGCTTCCCCTGGCCGATTCAGCGATGTGTTCAGTACGATGCCATACCCGGTGTGTTTCTCCACGGCGACCAATAGCGCATGAAACCGCGGGTTCACTGTTTTGCGCACAACGTGCGCGCGTGTAGTGCCGTCCTTGTAGACCACTGCCGGAAACATCTCCCGCCATTTTTCCTGCACACCAAACGTGATGGTCATGTAGTCAGCGGGGTGCTGTTCCTCAAGCATTTCGCTGGCGACACTTTCCAGCATGCTGGGTGAAAAGCAGCGCCAGGCCTCACGGAATTTGACTTTTTTGTTGATCATCTCGACACTTTCGTGGGAACGCGGGTTGCCCAGGATACTGCGATTGCCCAGCGCCCGGGGACCAAATTCCATGCGTCCCTGAAACCAGCCCACCAGATGACCTTCGGCAAGCAATTCAGCGGCGGTTTCGGCGGGGTTGTCCAACACCGTGAACACAGGCTTGTCGCGGTGCGCTTCACAGGCGCGTACACACCGGTCGCTGGTAAAACGCGGCCCCAGAAAAGTATGGCGCAATTTTCTGACCGGTACATTCTGTTTTGCTACGGCGTAGGCCCCGGCACCGATCGCGGTGCCGGCATCGCCGGCGGCCGGTTGCACAAACAGTTCCTTGACCCAGGGCAACGCCAGTAAACGCTGGTTCAGCTTGACGTTAAATGCGCCGGTACCGGCAAACACCAGTCGACCACTGTCCTTGATGACATCCGACAGATAATGCGCGGTCATGCCGGTGGCGATTTCTTCATACAACCGCTGGACGGAGGCCGCGTAGTGCACGTAGGGATCCTGGAACATGTCGCCGGCACGACGTGGTCCGAGCTTTTCAATCAGCTTGGGACTGAAGTAGTGGCCCACATCTCGATGCTTGTAGCGGCGCAGCCCCACCGTGCCGATCAGTTTGGTATTGATACGGAAATCCTTGCCGCTGAAATCAGCCAGAAACGACAGGTCGTATTTGTCCGGGTCGCCGTGGGTGGCAATCCCCATAACCTTGGCTTCACCGTCCAGCATGTTGAAACCCAGGTAGTCACAGATGGCGGCGTACATACCGCTGAGCGAGTCGGGCTCGTACAGCTCCTTGATCTTGTGGATCTGGCCATTCTCGCCGTAGCCAAAAAAGGTGGTGGCGTATTCGCCTTTCAGGTCGATTCCCAGAATCGCGGTTTTTTCCTTGAAGCCGCTCAGGTGGTAGGCGCTGGAGGCATGCGCAAGCTGATGTTCAACCGGCACAAAACGGATCTTTTCCCAGGGGATGGCCAGTTCACTGAGCATGGCACGGACCTGACGCACATAGCGCCGGTAGCGCCGGTTACCATTGAACACCGCATCCAGGCTGCGCTCGGGGGCATACCAGAGCCGGCTGGCATAGTGCCAGCGGGCCGGACTGAATATCGAGATGGGCGCATAGGCAATGGCCACCTGTTCAATCTGCCGGGGCTTGAGTTTGGCCGAGCGCAGACAATAACGAACCGCTTCGACGGGCATCATGCCTTTGGCATGTTTGCTGCGCACCAGACGCTCTTCTTCAACGGCAGCGATAAGCTCACCATCAATGAAAAGTGCAGCAGCTGCGTCGTAGCCCAGCGCGCCGGAGAGGCCGAGTGTAATCAATGACATTGCGTTTCCTGACTTGCGTGACTGTTCAGTTTTTGTTCAATCTGGCTGTTTAAATGTCTGTCTAAATGTCTGTTTAAATGCCTGTTCATAGTGCCGGGCTGCCGCCACGCTCCGGGCCATCCTGAATGCCCGCCGCTACCTGTTGGAGGCCCGGCAACAGGTCAGGCCGATGGCGCCAGTTGGCCAGCCAGCGCCCGATGTCTCGTGCGAACTGGCGCCTGAAAGCCACCTTGCTGCTGACCTCACGCGTGGCATCCAGATCGAGCACCACCAGCGCATCACTGGTAACAATAAAATTGGTGGCCTTCATGTCCCCGTGCACAAAACGATGCGCTTTCATGGTTTGCAGCAGGTCGCCAAACCAGCTCAGCGTTTGCTGCCAGCGGGCGCTGTTTATAGGCTCATCCCCCACGAATTGCAACACGTCGGGACCTTCCACCAGCGCCGTCATGTAATAGGCCTGCCGTCTGAATGGCCCCCAGCGCCGTTCCAGCATCAGCACCGGGGCCGGCGTTGCCACGTCAAAGGTCTGCAGCATATGGGCACTGCACCAGCAGCGCCAGGCGCGCGTGGGTCGAAACAGGCGTCGTATGCCATACCAGAAATTTCGCAGGTTATAGCGTTTGACCACATAGGTGACGCCGTCCAGCGTAATTGCCATCACCGTGGTGGAGTCGCCGTCCTTCAGCGTTCTACCCTGGTAAAAGAAGCTGTCAGGATCCCTGATGAAGGTCTCGAACCCGGGTGTTGCCAGCGCTCGCTGATACATGGCAAAACGACCCCACGTCCGGTGACGGACCAGATGCTCGCCATCCCGGAACAGCGTCGGTTTCAGGCCCCGCCACTGGTGCCAGCGCTCGGCCACGAGGTGGCTCTCCTGTTTCCGGCTCTCCTGTTTCTGGCTCTCCTGTTTCCGGCTCTCTTGGGTCTGGCTCGCCATACTACCTTCCCTCATCATCGGCCTGTGGCGTGATAAGTTTACGCTGGCCTGCCTTGCGCTGATCACGCTGCCAGATCCTGTCAGCCTTGGCCTGTATGCGCCGCAGAAACCCGGCGTGAGTAATCAGGGCTTCGCGTAACGGCTCTCCGGTATACAGTTTCAGGAATCGCAGCAGATCGGTTTGCGTCAAACCGATCTGCAAACTGGAGAAATACAGCCCGGCAATGTCTTTTTCTATCCAGCGACGGGCCAGCCGGTCACGAATCATGGCGCGGTGCAGGTCGATAACGGACAGTTGCGGGTCGGTTTGCGCTTCCGGGGGAATGCCGGGCGCGCAGTGCAGCAGAAAATGGCAGAGATAAAAATCCCGATGGCAGACCCCGTTTTCGTGCAGCCGGCGACTGATCTGCGCCACCCGTTCCAGTAGCCGACGCTTGA
>OLID01000583.1_pt1 | contig 14555 bp, 8 predicted proteins | sample 1609361 | NCBI WGS metagenome assembly OLID01 (sample SAMN05416778, study PRJEB24817) | seawater metagenome | isolation source: Sea water | place: Canada:Atlantic | collected 2013-07
TCTACACAGAGTAGATCGTCGGCAGCGTCAGATGTGTATAAGAGACAGGTGCCGGGTACTGTTGGCTGACGTTCCCGATTCTCCATATAATGCAGAGGACCGCCGCGGAAGGGAGCGAACCCAGTGCCAAAGATCATGCCAGCGTCCAGCAGGTCGGCATCGGCCACGACACCTTCCGCGAGCGCGGCCTGGCACTCGTTGAGATAAGCGCTGATCAGTTTTTCAGAAAGTGCGGCGAGATCGTGTCCTTCGGCTGCGGCTTCGCGCTTTTTGGGTTTGTCTTTATCCCATACATAAATCCCTTCGCCTGACTTTTTGCCCAGCTTGCCTTCATCGACCAGGGACTGGATAAAGGCTTTTTGCGGGCTCTCCGGCTGGTCTGTGGCGCCATCCTGCAACACGTCTGTCACCATCAGGCAGACATCAAGCCCGACCGTATCGGCCAGCTCGACCGGACCCATGGGCATGCCAAAGGCTTCGGCCGCAGCGTCCAGTGCTTCGGCGGGGATGCCTTCCTGGTGTAATTGCAGCGCGGTCATCATGTAAGGCGCAAGCACGCGATTGACCAGAAACCCGGGGCTGCTTTTCACGGGCAACGGGAAGCGACTGATCTGTTGACAGAAAGCGGCACCTTTCTGACGATAAACCGGGTCTGTATCGGGACCATACACGACTTCCACCAGCGGCATTTTGGGTACCGGATTAAAAAAGTGCAGGCCGATCAGGCGTTCGGGGTTCTGCAGCACGCTGGCGAGTTTCTCTAGCGGAATGGCCGAGGTATTGGTAGCAAGCACAGCGCCCGCCTTGAGTTTGGGTTCGAGGTTTTTGAACAGTGCCTGCTTGGCCTCGGCATTTTCAAAAATGGCTTCAATCACGACATCCGCGCGCGGCACCAGACTGGCATCAAGATCGGGTCTCAGGCGAGCCATTGCAGCCTGGACTTTGGCCGGATCACGCAGCTTTTTGCGAAACAGTGTTTCAGCCCTCTGCAGCGCCGGCTGGATATATTTCATCTCGCGATCCTGGAGGCTGACGTCCATGCCGCGCAGCACGCACCACGCTGCGATGTCGCCTCCCATGGTACCCGCGCCAACCACGTGGACATGACGCACGGTGAAGTCGGTATTCTTGCCTTCAGTCTTCAGCCGTTCCATCAGGTGGAATGTTCGCCGCAGCCCTTCAGCAGTGGATGAAACCATCAGCTCGCCGACTGCCCTGGCTTCCTCGCGCATCATTTTTTTGCGACTGCCACCGTAACGCTCCCAGGTGTCTATCAACCGATAGGGCGCCGGGTAATGCTCGGGTCTGGCTTTACTCAGGGTCTTTTTGCGCATTTGAGCAGCCAGAATTTTTCGTGCCGGCAGCGCGTTACTCAAGCGTGCGACCAGGCCCGGTCCGCGGCTGCTTCTGTCTTTCATGATGGCGCGACGAGCGGCCCAGACGAGTTCCTCGTGCCGTCCGATGACCTCGTCAACCAGGTGAACCGCCTTGGCGGCGCGCGCGCTGATCTGGCGGGCGGTGAGCATTAATTCCATAGCCTTGAGTCCGCCCATGGTTCTTACCGAGCGGGCGGAGCCGCCGAAACCGGGAAAAATACCCAGTTGCACTTCGGGAAAACCCAGCCGGGTCGAAGGGACGTCTTTGACAATACGGTAGTCGCAAGCCAGCGCCATTTCGAGCCCGCCGCCCAGACAGTATCCCTCTATGGCAGCAACTGTTGTGCAAGGCAGGTTTTCCAGACGGGTAAACATGTCATGGACCCGGGTGATTTCCCGCGTGACATCGTCGGCGGAAGTGAAGCCTTCAAACTCTTTGACGTCCGCGCCAAACGCAAAACCAGTGGACTTGCCTGCCAACAGCACCAGGCCTTTTAACTTTTCCCGCTCGGCGAGGATGACCAGTTGTTCGAATTCTTCCAGCACGGCGCGTGACAGCGAATTGACGCGTTCGCCTTCACGATCCAGGTAGGCGTAAACGATGTTGTCGCGGTCGCGGGTCAGGCGCCAGTGACGGAAATTGTCCGCCGTGGCATCCTGGACCGATTCCTTCAGATCTGTGGGTGTTGATGACTCGCTCATGAATACCTCGGGCAGTGGTGTTGCTGCTGAATGTATTCATTTTGCCTGAGGCCGGCCAACGTTACAAACGTGGCGGTGACCGGCGCCCGTCTACCAGCCCAGGGCATGGCGCATGACATGGTAGATATAGTGCTGTTCGTGCGTACTGTGGAACAGGTGCGCCCAGGGGCCACGCGCATAGATGGCTACATCTTCGCCGGCATGGCCTTCGGACGCCAGCGGCACCAGGGCTTCCTGGTGGAAATCCGGGTGGGTTGTGTCCACCTCCCGTAAATCGTGTCTGCCGCCTGCGACGGGCATCTGATAACGTCGATCACCACCGGCATCTTCGGCGAAGCCCAGTCCGTCCCGGTAACCCAGCGTGGTATAGGGCATGTCGTCGTCGGCTATACTCGCGCGTGTTTGCGGGTGGCCGTGGTCATCGTTGCCAACCACCGTGCCCAGAATCGGATTGCCGCGGGTGGCGTAGCCACCAATGGTCAGGGAATGGCTGTGGTCGGCAGTGACAATGATCAATGTGTCTTCATCGCTGGTCAGTGCCATGGCGCTGGCAATGGCGGCGGCGAACTCGCGTGTTTCCTGCAGTGCCCGGTAGGCGTTGCCGGCATGGTGGGCATGATCTATGCGGCCACTTTCCACCATCAGGAAAAAGCCGTCGTCCTGACCCTGTTGTTGCAGCAAGCGTATGGCGGCTTCGGTCATGGCGGGCAGATCCGGCTCGCTGGCCTCGTCGTCCGCACGATCGTGCGAATAGCTCATCTGGGAGCGGTTGAACAGGCCCAGCACATGTCGGGTGTTGCTGAGGTCCAGATCGGCAAGTTGATCCCTGTTCCAGATGAAAGCACTGTCCGGGTATTTGTCCAGCCATTCGCGGGTCAGGTTGCGGCCATCCAGCCGTTGTCCGGCCTGACCGGTCAGCGGTTCGGTTTCCGTGGCGGGCACAAAAGCGGCCAGGCCGCCGCCCATGGCGACATTGATGCCATCGCCGAAATCAAAGGACAACAGCTGGGCGGCGATGTCCCGGCAACCGGCAGCGATGGCTTCTGCGCTCATGTTGGCATCACTTTCCCAGTCGCGCTCTGGTGTATGCGCATAGGTGGCTGCCGGCGTCGCGTGAGTGATGCGGGTGGTGGTGACAAAGCCGGTGGCCAGGCCGCGGGCGGCAGCATCCTGCATCAGGCTGGGCACTTCTGTGCCCAGCGAGGACTGACAGTCGGCGCGGTCGGCATACTGATTGACGCCAATGACGCCGGCCCGGGTTTTTATACCGCTCATCATGGCGGTCATGGTGCCCGCGGAATCTGCTGTCTGCTGGTTGGTGTTATAGGTTTTCGACAGGCCAACGTAGGGGAAGCTTTCAAATGCCAGCAGGTTTTCCTCGCCGGCGCTGCCCCGCATCTGCGCGTCGAAAATGCGTGCGGCAGTCACCGTGGAGATGCCCATGCCGTCACCGACAAACAGAATGATGTTCTTGGCCCGACCGGTGATCGGCGTTCTGGCCAGTGCCCGTTGCAGCTCGGCGTGCCCCAGCGCCTGCCAGTGTTCCGGTGACTCTTCGGCAGGTGCGGGGTAAAAGGTCTGTGCCGTGGCCCATGAGGCGGCCGTGCCCAGTGCCAGGCACAGGCCGGTCATCAGCGTTGTGCGCAGGCAGTACTGAGCGGTGCAGGATGTGACTGAGGCAATTTGACGGAGGCAGCTGGCTGGCATGATTTATCCCGATATTCTGGTTGATATGATGGATTGACTGCACGTTTCAGCATACTACCCGAGCTTAACAGCTGGATGACAGGGTGTCGCTTTTTTGTGACGTTTATTCGGCATGCGACAGAAAAATGAACGCATTCCAATTTTGGTCAATCCCAGTTATTCTGTGGGCTACAGCTTTGCAATGAAGTTCGCGAGGAACACGGTTTATGTTTTCAATGATTATGAAGTACATGCGGGACAACAATGTGCTGCCACGTATTTCGGATACCGAAAGACAGGCGCTGGAGGCCGGTACGGTCTGGATTGACGGCCAGATTTTCTCTGGCAATCCGGATTTCGCCGATATGCTCGATGAGCCCTACAACCAGCTGTCTGCCGAAGAACAGGCATTCATGGATGGCCCCACCGAAACATTGTGCCGGATGATCGACAGCTATCAGATCACTACCTCGCGCAAGGTGCCCGACGAGATCCTTGATTACATCAAACAGCAGGGTTTCATGGGCCTGTTGATCCCTAAACAGTTCGGTGGGAAGGAATTTTCGACACTTGCCATTTCGTCCATTATGGCGAAGGTAAATGCTTACTGCCCGACAGCCGGTACCTTCGTTGTCATCCCTAACTCCCTTGGGGCAGCGGAATTGCTTAAGCACTACGGCACGGAGGCGCAGAAAAATGATTATCTGCCCAAACTGGCCAGCGGAGAGTATGTACCCTGTTTTGGTCTGACCGAACTGACAGCCGGTTCTGATGCTGCCTCAATCAGGGCCGAAGGCGTGGTCTTCAAGGATGAAAACGGCGAAACCCGCATTCGCATGAATTTCCGTAAGCGCTATATCACGCTGGCACCGGTGGCCAACCTGATTTCGCTGGCGTTCCAGATGCATGATCCCGACAATCTGCTGGGAAAGGGCGAGTACCCGGGCATTACCGTTGTTATGCTACACAAGGGTACGCCGGGTCTGACCAACGGTGACCATCATTTGCCGATTGGTATGAGCTTTTACAATGGACCGTTGATCGGTGAGGACGTGATTGTATCGCCCGAGCAGATCATCGGTGGGCCGGAATATGCCGGTCAGGGCTGGCGCATGCTGATGGAGCAACTGGCTGGCGGCCGTGCGGTGTCTTTGCCTGCGGGCGCCATCGGTGGCATGAAACTGGTAGCGGCCGCGACCGGCGCGTACTCCATGATTCGTCATCAGTTTGGTATCCAGATAGGCCTGATGGAAGGCGTGCAGGAAAAAGTGGCACGTATTGCCGCCTTTGCCTATATCTTCGAAGGAGCAAGGGTGTACTCCTGTTCCGCGCTCGATAACGGTGAGCAACCGCCGGTGATCTCAGCTCTGCTGAAATCCAGCAGCACAGACTACGGTCAGCGTTCCCTGATAGACGGGATGGATGTCTTCTCCGGTGCCGGCGTCATGCAGGGGCCGCGCAATATTCTGGGCGGCGGCTACAGCAGTGCACCGGTAAGCATTACCGTAGAAGGGGCCAACATCATGACGCGGACCCTGATTACCTTTGGCCAGGGCGCGACACGTTGTCATCCCTATGCATTGCCTCTGGTCAGGGCCGTGGAAGACAATGATGCCACGGCCTTCCGGCAGCGACTGCTGGGGTGGTTGTGGCATACGGTGAGCAATTTTTTCCGTAGCAAGGTGCGCGGTCTGACCCGCGGTTTCAGTGCCGGCAGTCCGGAGCCCGGTGAGGTCGCAACGTACTATCGCCGTCTGGCCTGGGCATCTTCGCGTTTCGCGCTGCTGGCAGATCTTGCCCTGTACCTGATTGGTGGCAAGCTCAAAGTCAAGGGCAGTCTGGGTGGCCGTTTTGCCGATGCGCTGACCTGGCAGGTGCTGGCTATCTCGACCTTGCGTCGGTTCAAGGCGGAAGGCAACCGGCCCGAGGACCTGCCAATCGTCAAGTACAGCTGTGAGTTTGCCCTGGCGCAGATTCAGGATGCATTCGAGGGCATTCACGCCAACTTTGATGCGCCGGTGGTGGGCTGGTGGCTGCGCGGCCCGTCGTCCTGGTTTCTGCGCCTCAATCCGCTGTCACGGGGTCCGTCCGATGATCTGATACCGCAAACTGCCGGCGCCATTCAGCAGCTTAACGATCAGTTCAGAAGATTCACCGATGGTATTGCGCCCTTTGACGAAGACAAGCTGGGAATGGGATGTCTGATGAAGGCCTTCCGCCTGCACTCGGAAGCGATGCCGGTGATGAGCAAGATCCATCAGGCGCAAAAAGCGCGCAAGTTGCCCAAGGGCCTGTCCTTCGATGTTGTGGACGAGGCGCTGGCGGCTAACGTCATCGACCAGCAGGAAGCGACACTGATGGGCGAGGCTCATGCGGCAGCGATGGCCGCGATCGAGGTGGACGTATTCAAGCCGGAGGACTACTTTCAGGACGCATGATATCGGTCTGCAAGGGCACTCTGACGAAAAGTGAATGAATTCATTTGACCTGTTTTGGTGCCCGTGCTACTAAATGTCCACGAGGTACCAAACCAATAATAAACAACGAAGTGGTCCTATGAATGTTTACCTGCTGCAAAAAAAGACAGCGACGCTGTCATTGTCACTACTGACCGCTGGCCTGATCAGTGCCAGCGTGTTCGCCGCCGACGAGGTGCCGACACCGATGACCGCCTGGGGTGTGCCGGATCTGCAAGGCATCTGGGATTACTCATCAAGAACGGCCGTTGAGCGTCATCCCCGCTTTGAAGGCAGGTTGACCATCAGCCAGGAAGATGCCGAACGTCTGGTGCCGTCACTCCAGGAGTATACGGACGCACTTGAGGAGCGCGGCGCTGAAGCGCCGGGTCCGCACAATGTCGGTGGTTATAATGCGTTCTGGATCAATCCGGGTGACTGGTTGGCTGTCATTGATGGGGAATTGCGTACGTCGCTGATCATTGAACCTGAGGACGGTCGTATTCCCTGGACCGAAAACGGTCGCGATATTCGCGCTGCCCAGCGGGCTGCCATGGCCTACCCGACGATGGACGAAAACGATGGTCCCGAGGGCCGGTCACTGGCCGAGCGTTGCATGCTCAGTTTTGCATCCATCGTTCCCTTTACCCCTTCCTTGTACAACAACACCACGCAGATTGTGCAAAGCCCCACGCACGTGATGATTCTCGCGGAGATGGCGCACGATGCGCGCATCGTGAAAATTGATGGCCAGCATGATCCGCATGGCGTACCGCGCTGGCACGGCGATTCCATCGGCTATTACGAGGGCGATACGCTGGTGGTGGAGACCATCAACTTTCATCCCGAGCAGGTAGCGCGCGGCAGTGGCTACACCTCGGCGAACGCGAAAATCACGGAACGTTTTTCCCGGGTCAATGACCGCGAACTGCGCTACCAGTTCACCATCGAAGACCCGGAGCTGTACGAGGCCCCGTGGACCGGCGAACTGCCGATGTTTGCCGCCCCTGACCTGTATGAATACGCCTGCCATGAAGGCAATCATTCCATGCCTGGCATCCTGATGGGCGCGCGCGTGCTGGAACAGATGGCCGAAGAGCAGTAGTCCTGGTCGCTGGCAGGTGACTCGTGGCGCCTGTTCACTCCGGCGTCACGGGCGTGCCATCCATAACCTGATCGGACGGAAACAGGATCACCCGCTCGTGTTGCTGCAGGCCGCCCAGCACCTGGGCCAGGTCGCGATTGCGCCGACCGATCTGCACGGGCCTCAGTGCGGCCTGTTCCTGCTCCACAGCAAAGACATGCCAGCTATTGTCACGGCGGAACAGCGCGCTGACCGGCACCGTCAGGACTTCGTCCTGCTGCCAGACCACAATATCCGCCTCAATGCGATATCCGGCGCCCAGCAGGGAACGTCCGGCACTGTTTCCGGTCAGGCGCCCGATCACATTGACACGCTGTTCTTCCACCCCCAGCGCCGAGTATTTGGTGAATGCCAGTGGCTCGATATAGTCCACTGTGCCCAGCAGAGTATCTTCTCCACCCCAGCCGGTGACCAGAATAGTGTCCCCCGGGGTGACCTGGACTGCATCCTGGGTCAGCAAATCAATGACCAGCTCAAGCGCATCGCCATCACTGATCTGGAACAATGGAGTCCCTGCGGCCACCACCCGGTCGCCGCGTTCGTGCACGGTCTGCACCGTGCCACTGACCGGCGCGGTTACCGCCAGGCTGCTGTTGTCTGACGAGCTGCCGTCCATGCCCATCAGCAGTGCCTGCGCATTTTCCACATCCGCCTCTGCAGCCGTCACGGCGGCGCGAGCGCTCAATAGCCGCGCCTCAGCGGCTGCGGCGGTTTGCTGATAGCTGTCGCGCTCCTCTTCCGATATCAATCGATCCAGAAACAGGCGCTCCCGTCGTTCGGCTTCCCGTTGCGCGCGAGGTAGTGCGGATTCGGCCTCAAGCAGAGTAGCTTCCGCTGCACGTTGGCGCGCCTGCGCTGCAGCCAGACTGGCACGGATGCTGGCCTCTGTCCGGGTATCTTCAGTGATCAGTGCAATCTGCGCCAGCACGTCGCCCTGCTGCACGAACATACCTTCAATCAGGTCGGTACGCAGCAGATGACCGTGGACCGGCGCAGTAACGGAATAGGGCAGGCGCGCGCGGGTACGGCCCTGTTCCTGCACGGAGACTGTCAAGGGACGCATTTGCACCACGGCCGTTTGCACCGTCAGCGGTGTCGATGACAGCAGCCACAATACGGATACAGCCACTACAATGGCAGCCATGAATATCCATTTGCGCATGGTTCACTCCCGTGTTTTTAACACACTGATCAGGTCGAATCGGTCCAGCCGTCGTCGCACGGCGAGTGCGCTGGCGGTTGCAGCGCTCAGGGTGATCAGCGCCGTGATCAGCCAGGTCCAGGGGTTGACTATATAGGGAATGCGAAACATGTCTGTCTGCATGCCTTCGACCACCAGCCACGCCATACCATAACCGATAAGCCAGCCCACCGGAATTGCCAACAGCGTAATAATAGCCTGCTCACCCAGCAACAATATCGCGACTTCTCTGCGATGAAAGCCCATGACCCGCAGGCTTGCGAGTTCCCGGCCCCGTTCGGACAATGCGATGCGGGCGCCATTGTAGATGACACCCACGGCAATGACCGCGGCGAAGCCAACCAGAAAGCTGACTGAAATAAAGATGCCTTGTGCCATTTCGCTTTCAAATGACGCCAGCATTTCTTCCGGAGACGCTACGCCGCTGATGGCAGGCATCTGCTTGAGCCGGCGGTAAAGGGCCGCATTGTCGTCGCTACTGACCGAAAGGTAGGCACCGCTGATCAGCGCACCCTCGCCACTGAACCGTTGCAGAGCAGTCAGCTCCATGGTCGCAGAGACACCCATGTAATCGTCAATTACCCCTGCAACCACTGCTTCACCTCGCAGGCGTCGGCCTTCCAGTATTTCCACGCTGACCGTGTCCCCGGCTGCCACGTCCAGCCGCTCGGCCAGCAGGCGGCTGAGCAACAGCCCGTCGGCCGGCACCGGGTGGGCAATCCCGCTGGCGCCAATGACGCGTCTGAGTTCGCCGTCAGCCGATAGACCCTGTATAACGCTGTCACGATGATGGTGGCCATGTCGAAGCCGGACCGGAATACTGCGATAGCTCTCCACGCGGGTGACGCCCGGCAGTCGCCAGAGTTCATGCTCTACACTATCTGCCTGGTGTTCATAAAAACTGACAGAGACATCTTCGCGCTGTATTGACCTGAATTGCAGGTCCATGAGGAATTGGACGCTGTCGAACATGAACAGGCCGATGACCAGAATGGCAACAGATAAGGCGACACCCAGGGAAGACATCAGGCTTTGCCAGGGCTTGCGTTCCATATTTCTCAGGATCATGCGGGTCGAAGAGGGTAGCAGGCGATTGATGCCGGTGCGCTCCAGCCAGCCCGCACGGAAATTTGCCGGCGGTTCCGGGCGCATGGCCTCTGCCGGCGGCAATCTGACCGCTTTCAACACGGCGCTGCTGGCACCTGAGCAGGCGCCCAACAGGCTGAGCGCGGAAGCCAGTATCAGCAAACGAGGTTGGAGTCGATAGTCCAGCCCGGGCAGATCAAAATAGGTCTGATAAATGCCGATATAGGCCTGGCCCAGATAGACACCTCCGACAACACCGATGGCAATGCCGACGAACACGGCCACGATGGCAAATAGCAGGAAATGCAGGGCGATTTCGCTGTTGCGGTAGCCGAATGCTTTCAGCACTGCTATTTCGCCGCGCTGAGTGCTGATCAGTCGACCAAGTACCAGGTGTAACAGAAACACAGCAACACCCAGAAAGACCGCCGGAATGGCCGTTCCCATGATTCTATTCTGATCCAGTTCGCCTTGCAGAATACTGTGCGAAGGCTGGTCCCTGCGCGGATAGGCACCAAACCCGCCATAGGGATAAAGCAGTTCATTCAGGCCCGCGATGACTTGTGCGGCATTAATGCCGGGTCCGATCTTGACAAAGGCCTCGTTGAAGGCACCATCCATATCAAATGCCGCACCCAGCGCACGCTCGCCCATCCAGAGTATGCCGAAGCGGGTATCGTCCGGCATCAGTGATCCCGGTGGCATGGTGTAGACATGCTCCGGTGAGATGGCAGTGCCGACGATATCGAGTTCGCGGGCGCGGCCATTAACAATGGCGCGAATGCTGTCGCCGGGGTTGAGGCCTCGGGCGCGGGCAAACTTTTCATTGATCAACACGGCATCGGGTTCGCCAGGTTCGATATAGCGTCCGCGCTGTACAACAATATCATTCAATAACGGTCGCCCCGTTTCCGGCAATGACATGAAGCGACCGGTCGCAGGCGCATCCAGATTATCAAGATCCAGTGTCGCCATGAAGTTGATGCGTACATCGGCGGCGGCCACGCCGGGCAGGTTGGCAATCTGAGTGCGCAGGGTGTCCGGCGCCCGGCGCAGAGGTGCCCAGATATCGGCGAAGCGGGTTTGCTGATAATAACGGTCCTGTGTCACCACCAGTGCTTCGTAACTGCCGCGCAGGGTGATCACGGTCATGATGCCGGTGGCAACTACCAGCGCAATAGACAGCAGCTGACTTTTAAGTTGCCAGAGTTCTCTTGCGAGCTTGCGGTTCAGTGCCAGCATGTTCGGGCTACCACTCAATCTGTTCAACCCGGGCGCGTTGAGGATTGTGTATGCGCTGCGTGATTTCACCACTGCTCATGTGCACGACAGTGTCGCCAAGCGCGCCAATGGCCGCATTGTGAGTAATGATCGCGGTCGTGGTGCCGGTTTCCCGGTTGACCCGTTCCAGCACCGAAAGCACCATGCGGCCGGTGTTGGCGTCCAGCGCACCAGTGGGTTCATCACACAACAGAACATCGGGTCGTTTGGCTATGGCTCGCGCGATCGCCACCCGCTGTTGTTCGCCACCGGAGAGCTGTGACGGGAAATGATGCAGACGGTCCTTTAATCCCACCAGCGTCAACGCTTCGTGAGGGGGCATCGGTTGCTGGGCGATGTCAGTGACCAACGCGACATTCTCCATGGCGGTGAGACTGGACACCAGATTGTAGAACTGAAACACGAAGCCGATATGCTGGCGCCGATAGTTGGTAAGCATGCGATCATTGGCGGTGCTCAGATCGGTATCACCGTAGATCAGTCTGCCACTGGTCGCAACGTCAAGTCCGCCAAGAATATTGAGTAAGGTTGACTTGCCGCTGCCAGAGGCGCCCAGCAGAACCAGCAGTTCACCCTGACGCAGTGTCAGATCAACATCTCGCAACGCGTGTACCGTGACCTCACCCATTACATAGGTTTTGCAAAGCTGCTCTGCACGCAAAATGATACTGGCACTGGTGGCGCCGGTCTGCATAAATGCCCCCGAAAATGCGAACGTATCAACCAGTCAGTTACAACGCCCCGGTTGTTGCGATATCCAGGTATTGACCAATTGTAATCCCTGTTCATGTACAAGGCTGCGGCCAAGTTCCGGCATCAACACACCGGTTTCCTGGCTTTCGATACGATAACTCAGAATTGATTGCTCTGGATGTCCGGGCACGATGGAGTAGAGATGGCCTCCCGCACCACGTCCGGCCGCGACCGGTGGTTTGCACACCCCGAGGCGCATGGCAGACGTCTCTGCGGCATGCAGAAACAGGCCCGATGTGTCGCCGCTGCCCCCCGGCTGATGGCAATGGCCGCAGTTGATGTCGAGATAGGCGCGGGCACGTTGCGCGATCTGTTCTGCCGACTCGTCCGGGCTTGTCGAATCCCGCCACAAGGCGCTCACCGGGACCTGGTCTGCTTCTGGCAGATCCGTGAGCCAGCCACGTTGTTGCCAGAGTGCTAACTGCCACTGCTCCGCATTTTCATGGCCGATAAATCGGTTCAGGTGCCGCGCAGCGGGTCCAATGGGAGACAGGTCACCTTTATTCTGGTCAAGTACATGACAGCCTGCGCATTCATTACGGTTCGGCACAACATAGGCAAACTGAGTGTCTTCAAGCTGCAACCGTTGAATATCACCCGTAATCTGCAGGTTCGCGTCTGTCTGGGTATCGTTCCAAACGTAGGGCAAAGCCTCCCATCCACCGGGCTGGTGCACCAGCAGGCGTGTTTCGACAAGTCTGAACTGGTCCAGGGGCAGAGCAGCGTCCGTCGGTGCGGTCGAGTTTGCGCCGGCTTTCAGCAGTCGCGGAGTGCCCTGAGCAGTGGCGCCATCAATCGGATAATAAAAGGTTTTACTGATGACAGTGCCAACCGGAAAGTCGAACGGTTCGTTGTCCCGGTATCGGGCAGCCGACCCGTCCGGCATCCACACGGTGCGTAACTTCAGGGCGTAGTCGCTGAACAGGGGTGTCGCCAGCTGATAAGGCAATACCGCATCACTAAGCGCCAGTGCCTGGTCCTGAATCTGAAACAGGCCCCAGGCCGACAGTTGAGGCGGGTATTGGTCGCTGTCGAAAAATTGTGGCCCACTATCCCGGCATGAACTCAGCATGCCTGATAACACCAGGACCACGACAGCGGCGAGGCGAGCGACGAGAGCCCGGTCGGACATGGTGGGTAAACTCCTACTCGTTGATCAGTCCCGCCGGCAATTCCACCGCTGCCAGTTTGTTGTGCTGACAGGTATGCATACTCATGTCGACATGGGGATTGGCATTGCCGTTGGCGGCATCAATATTGAGTACCTCGGCACTGCCGTTGTCAACGCAAATGGCGTAGGCCATGTCGGCGCGTTCGGGATGAGTGACACCATCCCAGATGATATCCGGAAAGCTGCCATCGGCGCCGAACAGTGCCTGGCGCAGCATATCCAGTTCCGGCCTGCCGGGCGCGGCACCACCCTCGGTAAAGGTGTTGTTATAGATGAAGATGGTCTCGGGGTAAGGGTCAAACGCTTCGGCCATTTCCCGTTCCGAATAGCCGGCGCTGAAATAGCTGGAGATCAGGATGTTGGCTGTTTTGTTGTGGCCCAGATCATTGTCAAAAATCTCTACCTTGTCATTGGAGTTGATAATGATGCCTGACCCGGCTGGCACGCTGGCGACTGCAGTGCCGGGCGGCGCAAAGTTATCGGTGTTGTTCTGATGCACGCGGTTGTTATAAACGCGGGTGGTATGTCCTTCAACTGGCAGGTTGGGCATGTTGAATATCAGTATGCCACCGGTGTTATTTATGGCGACGTTGTCGTAGACATCTGCGCCAATGGTATTTTCGATCTCGATGCCGGCAACGTTGTATTCAGCGCGGTTGCCGCGCACGATCACATTTTGCGACTGGCCGACATAAATGCCGGCATCGGAGGCGGCAATGGCAACCGAGTCTTCAATCAGTGTGTGCTGCGTCTGCACCGGGTAAATTCCGTAAGCACCGTTGCTGGTATCCGGCCCATTGGTCCATTCCGTGCGCACACGCCTGATCACAATGTGGTCGCCCCGCGCTATTTTCAGGGCATCGCCGCGTGAGTCTTCAATCGCCAGGTCTTCGATGGTGAAGTGGCTGGCGTTGACCAGCAGCCCTTCGCCACCGGTAATCTGGTCTTTGAATGACAGAATGGTTTCGTCCATGCCCGCGCCACGCAAAGTGATGTTGTCGACATTCAGGGTCAGGCTGCGTTCAAAGTTGAATACGCCGGCGGGCAAGGTGATCACGTCGCCCGGCGCCGCTTCCAGAAACCGCAGTTGCAGGTCGGCCGACGGATCGCTGACAACGTCGCTGGCGCTGGTAGCGGAGTCAGACATTGTTGATGTGTCGGGAGAACAGGCGGCCAGCACACTGCCCAGTACCATACAGGACAGAAAAATGAAGGTTTGCGGACGAGTTGAAGACGGGTGCATGAACTGATGCCTCTTGCAGATGCCGATTGTCGGGAACCGGACATGATGAACAATCGTTATTGTTGTCGTTCTACTGCTGTCCAAAAGCTAACCGGTATTGCAGGTTTTTGCAACTTGTACACAGAAAAGCTAAGCTTCTGCGATGACCGAAAACACCCCGGACGACTGGAAGACATCACTGTACGAGCGCCTTGCAGAAGACGACGAGGGGCGGGTATGCAAGGATATCAGTGATGATGCATGCCGGGAGACGCCCGGCAACTTCCTGTCGACGCTGGTCGCCAACACGGCAAGCAATGTCGCCGATCGCCTGGCCAGTGCCAAAACCACCTTGCCCTGGTTGCTGATACAGGTGGGCGCGCCCGACTGGTTAATCAGCCTGCTGGTTCCAATTCGCGAGTCCGGCTCCTGTCTCTTATACACATCTCCGAGCCCACGAGACAGGCAGAAATCTCG
>OLID01000589.1_pt1 | contig 14319 bp, 11 predicted proteins | sample 1609361 | NCBI WGS metagenome assembly OLID01 (sample SAMN05416778, study PRJEB24817) | seawater metagenome | isolation source: Sea water | place: Canada:Atlantic | collected 2013-07
GAGATTTCTGCCTGTCTCGTGGGCTCGGAGATGTGTATAAGAGACAGCTGCTGATGGGTTACGATATAAATAGCGTCTTCGCTGCCGAGTTCAGTTATTTTTATCTTGGCAGATACGAATTCAACACGACCCTGGCGCCCGCACAGAACATGCGAGGCAGAGCATCCGTTGAGGGATTCGGGCTCGACCTGGTCACCAAAATGCCAATAACAGACAACCTGTCAGCGCTACTGCGGGCCGGCGTCACGCGAACGTCTGTCACGCAGTCATTTTCCCGTTTCCCGGTGACTCCCGCGAACAGTTTTGACGACCGAACGCCACGTGAATTCGAGGGCAAGGCCGGAGTTGGCCTGGAATATGACTTCAACGACGCCCTGTCTGCACGCGCCGAGCTGGAATACTTCAATTTGCCGTCGAGCCAGATGCTCGGCGACAGCGCGCATATGGCGAGCGTGGGTCTGGTATACCGTTTTGGCCGCACCGCAGCGCCCGAGCCGGTTGCGCCTACGCCCGCACCGACATCCGCGCCACGACCCGAACCTACCCCGGCGCCGGAACCAGAGCCGGAGCCCGTCAATATCACGCTGGAAGCCCGTACCCTGTTTGACTTCGATGAGGCGACCCTGAGAGCTTCCGGACGGCAGGAACTTGATGCCCTGCTGCGGCAACTTAGCGAGATTGACTATGATACGGCGATTGTCGTTGGTCACACAGACCGCATCGGCAGCCGCGAATACAATCTCGGACTGTCGCAGCGGCGCGCTGAAGCAGTACGCGAGTATCTGGTCCAGGGCGGCATCCCGGCAGGCACCATCACTGCCAGAGGGGTTGCCAACGACGAGTCCCTGCTCGCTCCTTCGGATTGCCGAAATCTGGGCAGCAACCAGGCAACAATTGACTGCCTGCAGCCGGATCGCCGCGTTGTGGTCGAAATCGACGGCACCCGCGAGCCGTGATCTCACGCTGACAGCACAGGGGCCGATCTCAGTATTGGGTCCTGTGCCGCAACCCGGACACAAAACCCGGGGCACAAAATCCCAGCCCCAAAAAAAAAAGGCCAGCGCAAAAACGCTGGCCCTTTTTTTTGGGGCTAACTATGGAAGCCGGGCTTACATCATGCCCATGCCACCCATACCGCCCATACCGCCCATGCCGCCCATGTCGCCGCCACCAGCTGGCTTGTCTTCCACGATCTCGGTCACCATGCACTCGGTAGTGATCATCAGACCAGCCACTGAACCGGCTGCCTGCAGCGCGCTGCGGGTTACCTTGGCTGGGTCGATGATACCGGCCTCAACCATGTCCACGTATTCGCCGTTGGCCGCGTTGTAGCCCATGTTGCCTTTCAGGCCCTTGACCTTGTCCAGCACCACGGAAGGCTCATCGCCGGCGTTCTTGACGATCTGACGCAACGGTGATGTGACTGCACGCAGCAACAGAGCGATACCGACGTTCTGATCTTCGTTGTCGCCTTTGACCTTGCCTTCAATCGCCTGCAGGGCACGCACCAGGGCAACACCGCCGCCAGGTACCACGCCTTCTTCAACCGCAGCACGGGTTGAGTGCAGTGCGTCTTCGACGCGGGCTTTTTTCTCTTTCATTTCCATCTCGGTGCCGGCGCCGACCTTGATTACCGCAACACCGCCAGCCAGCTTGGCCACGCGCTCCTGCAGTTTCTCTTTGTCGTAGTCGGATGAGGTGTCTTCGATCTGCTTGCGGATCTGGCCAACGCGGGATTCAATCGCCTTGGAGTCGCCGGAACCATCAACAATGATGGTGTTTTCCTTGGACAGTGTGACTGTCTTGGCGCTGCCCAGATGTGATACATCGGCTTGCTCCAGGCTCAGGCCCACTTCTTCAGAGATAACAGTACCACCGGTCAGGATGGCGATATCTTCCAGCATGGCTTTGCGACGGTCACCAAAACCCGGTGCCTTGGCCGCAGCCACTTTGACGATACCGCGCATGTTGTTGACGATCAGGGTTGCCAGTGCTTCGCCTTCGACATCTTCTGCAATCACCAGCAACGGACGACCGGACTTGGCCACGCCTTCCAGCAGTGGCAGCATTTCGCGGATGTTGGAGATTTTCTTGTCAACCAGCAGGATGTGCGGGTTTTCAAGCTCCGCGCTCATGTTGTCCTGGTTGTTGATGAAGTAGGGAGACAGGTAACCGCGGTCGAACTGCATACCTTCAACCACGTCCAGCTCATTCTCGAAACCGGAACCTTCTTCAACCGTGATTACGCCTTCCTTGCCAACTTTTTCCATGGCTTCAGCGATGATCTGACCGATATCGGTATCAGAGTTGGCAGAGATGGAACCGACCTGGGCAATTGCCTTTGAATTGGCGCACGGCGTGGAAAGCTTGCCGATTTCTTCGACCATTGCTTTCACGGCCTTGTCGATACCGCGCTTGAGGTCCATCGGGTTCATGCCGGCAGCTACCGACTTGAGGCCTTCGTTAAGAATGGCCTGCGCCAGTACCGTCGCAGTCGTGGTGCCGTCACCAGCAACATCGGAAGTCTGCGATGCAACTTCCTTGACCATCTGCGCGCCCATGTTCTCGAACTTGTCCTGCAGCTCGATTTCCTTGGCGACTGAGACACCGTCCTTGGTTACAGTCGGTGCACCGAAGGACTTGTCCAGAACCACGTTACGGCCTTTGGGGCCCAGGGTTACCTTGACGGCATCAGCCAGTACGTTAACGCCCTTGAGCAGTTTCTGACGGGCGGAATCACCAAATTTTACGTCTTTAGCCATGTTATTTATATCCTGTATCTGAAATGGGGTTAATCGGACAAATTAGCTGAGTGAGCGGCTTATCAGCCTTCAATCACACCGAAAATTTCGTTTTCGCTCAGAATGAGCAGCTCTTCGTCGTTCACTTTCACGGTATTGCTGGCGTATTTGCCGAATACCACAGTGTCGCCGACCTTCAGGTCTATCGGACGCTTGTCGCCGTTATCCAGGATCCGGCCCGGCCCTACCGCAAGTACTTCGCCCTGGGCGGGCTTTTCAGCGGCTGACCCTGGCAGCACAATACCACCGGCGGTCTTGGTCTCTTCTTCCTTGCGGCGCACGACAACACGGTCTTGCAGAGGTCGAATCTTCATTGTTCGTATTCTCCTGACTTAACATCTATGGTGATGATGGACGAAACGCTGGCCGGCGCTAACCGACGCAGCAAAACTCAATAACTGCTTGTGTCTGCGTTAATGGGGATGAGGCCGCGGATTTCAATGGCGATGCTGAAAAAAATTTCAGATATTGTGTATTTCAGACGGTGCCTCAGGCTGACATTTGCTCGTGTCACCAACAGAAGGTGGCCGAACCGGCCATTCATTGCGGCCCGTTGTCTTTGTCGTTCAGTTTTTCGTGTTTACTGTCACCATCGCGGTCGACAATTTCGCCATCGACGGTATCGCCACCGGAGCGAGAGGATCCGGGGCCCCGGCCATCGCGGTAGCTGGTAAAACCACCCGTAAAGGTTGTACCGCGACCCCGCATGCCCCCGACAAAAAAGCCGGTGCCGCTGCGCATCAGCCGGGCCGCCAGACGTCGGCGCAGAGGCGGAGTCAACAACGCAAAACCGATGACGTCCGTGATCAGCCCAGGTGTCAGCAGGAGAGCGCCGGCGAAGGCGAGTAACAGCCCTTCAACGATCTCCTGACCGGGCAGTTCACCACCGGCCATGCGCTGGTTGGCACGGGTCAAGGTACTGAAACCCTGAATCCGTAAAACATTAAAACCCACAAACGCGGTGACAATGACCAGCCCCAGGGTTGCCAGGCCGCCAATCAGGTCGGCAACTTCAAACAGCAGAAGCAGCTCGGCGATGGGGATGACGATAAAAGCCAGTAATGGAAAAGGCATAGGGTCTCTCGTGTCGACGGGTTTAAAAGCTCAGACGGGCTGACGGTCCCGGTACTCCGTCACTTGCTTGCCTATATACCATAACATCAACAGACCCGGGATCACCATGGCACCGGTCATCACAAAGAACAGTGCCCAGTTGCCGTCCAGCGAATCAACCAGAAAACCACTGCTGGCCGCCAGCGTGGTACGACCGAAATTGGACACTGAGGACATCAGGGCATACTGTGTGCCCGTGTAAGTGCGGCTGGTGAAATAGGAAATGAAGGAGATAAAGGCCACTGTGGCAAAGGCCGCAGTGAAGTTGTCAACCACCAGCGTCACCAGCAGCAGCGGAACGCTGGGCCCGACTATGGCAATAATGGCAAACATGCAATTGGCGGCGCCCATGGCGATACCACCCACGAACAGGCCTTTGAGTACGCCAAAACGGGTATTGATCAGGGCGCCGGCCAGACAGAAGATTGCCGTCATCAGGCCGCCGAAAAACTTGGTATAGAACGCGATTTCGTCACGGCTGAAGCCAATCTCAACATAAAACACCAACGACATCCGCCCCAGCATAGCGTCGCCGAGGCGGAACAGGATGAGCAGAGCAAAGATAGACACGGCCAGTTTCCAGCCGCAGCGCTGGAAAAACTCACGGAAAGGCCCGATCAGTAAGGTACTGAACCACAATTTGACTTTGGGCCAGGCGGGCAGATTGTCCGCCTCAGCGGGATCATCTGTACCGGCTGCGCGCAGTGCCTGCGGATCGTCAGCAGCCAGCAGCGTATCGGCCCGGGCCGCCACTGCATGCTCTTCGACAGGCTCCCTGACCAGCATCACACAAACCATCAGTCCTATGTACAGTAATGCCAGTACCCGATACACATCCGGCCACGCCAGACCAATGGTTTCGCCGCCCAGGCCCAGCGCCAGCGCCCCACCGATAAACCCGTAACCCGCCCACCAACCCGTGGTGGTTACTGCGGCCGCAAAGGGCATTTTATCGTCCATCTCCTGCCGTAGAAAAATATTGATACGGTAGGCATCTACGGCGATATCCTGCGTGGCGGAAAACACGGCCACACTAAGCGCACACAAACTCACCAGCATCAGGTTTTGCCGGGGATCGCCGAGGCTGAGCAGGAGTATGGAAAGTACGATGAACGCTTGTGTCAGCAAAATCCACGAACGGCGCTGACCAAACAGCCGGTACAACAGCGGCAGGCGTATCTTGTCGACGAATGGCGCCCACATCCAGTTAATGGCATATACGGTTGCTACCGCTCCTATATAGCCTATCGCGGAACGGGACAACCCCGATGACTGCATCCACAGTGTCAACACAGAGCCATGCAAAACCCAGGGAAAACCGCTTGAAAAGCCCAGCAGGAAAATAGCGACAAAGCGCCGGTCTTGCAGCGTCAGCAGGGACTCACGAAAGGATTTGACATGGTCGGGGTGCAAAAATCAGTCCCGGAAATTGTCGAATTGCAGCGGGATCTCGAGCTTGGCTTCGCGCAACATGGCAATCACCTCTTGCAGGTCGTCGCGCTTTTTACCGGTCACCCGAAGCTTTTCGCCCTGGATGGCGGTCTGCACTTTCATTTTCTTGTCCTTGATCATTTTGACTATCTTGCGCGCCATGTCTGCTTCGATACCTTGTTTGATAACCACTTTCATGGTGGCTTTTTTGCCGGTCTCGACAATCTCGCCTTCTTCCATGCTCTTGATATCAACATTGCGTTTGACCAGCTTGCCCTTGAGGATCTCCATCATCTGCTGGATCTGGAAATCCGATTCTGCCACCACGGTGATATCGGCGTCGTTGAGCTCAAAACTGGCGTCGACTCCTTTGAAATCAAACCGGGTGCCGACTTCACGGCTGGCCTGGTCCACAGCATTGCGCACTTCAGGCAGTTCAACTTCGGATACAATATCAAACGATGGCATGGCCTAACCTCATCACTGGGATCATCTAAACGCGGCGCAGACAGCGCCTGTCAATGCCGCCTATACTATCACCATGACCTTGACGGATAAACCAATACCACCGGCTGCCAGCTGGCACATTCTGGGGGCCGGCGCCATGGGCTGCCTGTGGGCCTGCGCCCTGGCCAGTGCGGGCGGGCGACAAACGGATGCTGCGCAGCGGGTCAGCCTGTTGTTACGCGACCAGGCAGCACTGGCTGGCTATCCCGGTCAGATAAGCTGCAGTGATGTGGAACAAGCTGTGCCCATTCCCGCCGTTGCCATAACCGGGATGGGCCGCCAGGATTCGCTGCAGATCGATAACCTGCTGGTCACTACCAAAGCGCAGGACACGCTGGCGGCGGTTGCCGGCCTGGCGAGGGCTCTGACTCCGGACACACGCATCGTGCTGCTGCAGAACGGCCTGAAAGTCCAACAGGAAATAACGCAACAGTATGGCGCTGAGCGGGTTTTCTGTGTGTCGACCAGCCATGGCGCCTGGCTGCGGGCACCGTTTGACGTAGTGCATGCCGGTCGCGGAGAGGCCTGGCTGGGACAACTGGGAGCAGGCGACGCCAACCGCCAGGCGCGACTGCAGGCGCTGCTGAAGCTGCTGCCCGCCGGAGCACTCAACATCCGCGTTGACGAGGACATCGGCGCCCGACTGTGGCGAAAGCTGGCCATCAATTGCGCAGTCAATGCGCTGACCGTCATCCATGACTGTCGCAATGGCGAATTGTTGCAGATACCTGAGGCCCGCCAAACCCTGTCCCGCCTGTGTGACGAAATCAGTGCTGTGCTACAGGCCGTCCCTGAGGCACCGCCCATGGGTGACCTGTGGACGCAGGTCCATCAGGTGCTGAACATTACCGCCGATAATGTGTCGTCAACGCTGCAGGACATCAGGCGTGGACGCGCAACCGAAATAGGGCACCTTAATGGCTATCTTTGTGAACTGGCGACCAGGCGGCATCTGCACTGCCCGGTTAACAGGGAGGTCCTGGAGCAAATGCGTGTGATAGAATCGCGGGCGATCCGGGCCGCACGCGCCTCCTGGCAATGAGCGTTCCCGACTATTGCCGCACCACAGGAGCCGCACTACAGGAGCAACAATCGGCAGTGAGCCCGCTACGGCAATACATGCTGCTGTCAGCACTGACAGTATTGCTTGTCATCAGCGTCCTGCTGGCACTGAGCAGCGGCAGCGTGTCGGTGCCGCTCAGTAGTGTGTGGCAACAACTCCACAACCCGACACCTGGCATTGAGCAACAGATTCTGTGGGATCTCAGGTTGCCCCGCGCCATGGCGGCCCTGGTCACCGGCGGGCTGCTGGCACTGTCAGGCGTGATCATGCAGGTGTTGTTGCGCAATCCCCTGGCCGACCCGTACATTCTTGGCGTTTCCGGTGGCGCTGCCGTGGGAGCGTTGGCTGTCATCCTGCTGGGCGTTGCCAGCATCTGGATAACCCAGGCGGCATTTGCCGGTGCCTTGTTGTCGGTCTTTGTGGTTTTCGGACTGGCCGGCAGGCAACAGTGGTCTGCCACACGGCTGTTACTGACCGGCGTCGTGGTGTCGGCCGGCTGGGGAGCGGTCATTAATGTCATGCTGACGACCAGCAACGGCAATAATGTCCAGAGCATGCTGTTCTGGTTGATGGGCGATCTCAGTCAAAGTCGAACCGGCAGCTGGCATTTCGTTTTGTTGCTCGCCGGACTGCTGCTGATGTTGAGTCAGGCCCGCGCTCTGAATGCACTTGCCCGTGGCGAACTGGTAGCAGCCGCGCTGGGAGTGAACGTCCCCCGGCTGAAGCTCATACTGTACTTTACTGCCGCCATGCTTACCGCAACGGCGGTTACGGTAGCCGGTTCTGTCGGCTTTGTGGGCCTGGTTATTCCCCACATGCTGCGTCTGCTGGGTGCACGCGATCATCGTTGGCTGCTGCCCTGTTCGGTTCTTCTGGGCAGCAGTTTCCTGCTCCTCGCTGATACGCTGGCGCGCACCATCGTCGCCCCGCAGCAATTACCTGTTGGTGTGTTGACAGCAATGATCGGTGTACCGGCCTTTCTGTTTATTCTACATCGCGGGGCACGTTTGCCATGACCGTGCCTATTGTCCGAACCCGGCAATTACATCTGCAGATCGGTAATCGCGTGTTATGCGATCAACTCAACCTGTCAGTGACGGCGGGTCAGCGGCTGGCCGTGCTGGGGCAAAATGGTAGTGGCAAAACCACCCTGCTGCATGCCTTGCTTAAACTGGGTCCGACCGATGAGGACCGGATTGAAATTGACGGACGACCGCTCTCCTCGTGGTCACGGGCTGAACTGGCAAAACGTGTCGGCATTCTGTTTCAGGACAGCCATGATGACATGCCGGCCACGGTGCAGGAGACGGTGATGCTGGGCCGGCTGCCGCATCTGCCAGCCTGGCGCTGGGAAAGTGAGCAAGACCTGGCGCTGGCTGAACAGGCGCTCAAAACTGTTGGGCTGGAACAACTGGCACGACGCGATGTGGGCAGCCTGTCAGGGGGCGAACGCCAACGGCTGGCCATTGCCAGTTTGCTCACCCAGGCGCCCACGCTGTACCTGCTCGATGAACCCAGCAACCATCTGGACATCTCATTCCAGATTAAAACACTTTCCCTGCTGAGTGACACCGTGAAGCGTGACAATGGTGCGCTGATCATGGCCACCCATGACATCAACCTGGCCGCGCGTTTTTGCGACCAGGTTTTGTTACTGCACGGCGGCGGCGCTTACACGCTGGGTGCCCAGGCTGACGTTCTGACTGACACGATTCTTAGTGACGCCTATGACTGCGACATACGCCATGTCAATACCGATTGCGGCCGGTTCTTCTATCCTGGCGACAAACTGTGATCGCAATTGATAAAACCGCTGCAGTAGTTTACCCTGCGAAAGAAACAATTAACGAAAATGATAGTCATTTCAATTTATTACAAAACATTACAGTTTTAACATTAAGGAAACCCATCATGAAAAAGACATGTCTCTCCGCATTGTTCTCGGTGCTGACCGTTGTTGGTCTGGCTGCTGCCCCTGCGATGGCGCAGGATGACGTGCAACTGAACCGAACCATACAGACACTCGAGAATGGTGATCCGGTCTTCGGGCTGTTTACCGGCAACTTCTCATTGGCTAATGCGCGCGGCCTGGCCCGTTCCGGCCTGGATTATATTCTCATCGATATGGAGCATACCGCCCACGACATGGAGACGCTGCAGGCGTTTTTGCTGGGCCTGACCGACAAGGCCGCCATCGCCCGGCAGGGTCACACGCAGATGCGCACCACGCCCATCGTTCGTATCCCGGCTAACGGGCGCAACGATCCTGAGTGGCTGGTCAAGCAGGTGCTCGACATTGGTGCTTTCGGTATCATGTTCCCATACGTGGAAACCGCCGAGGAAGCTGAACGCGCCGTACGTGCTATGCGCTATCCGCAGCCACGCGGTTCTGAAATCGCCGAGCCGCAGGGCTTGCGCGGCGCCTCACCGGGCGTTTCTTCCTGGTACTGGGGCGCAGCAGATTACGTACAGCGTGCTGATCTCTGGCCACTGAACGAGAACGGCGAGCTGATTTCATTCATTCAGATCGAATCCGCCAAGGGCGTGGAGAATGCTGAAGAAATCATTCAGGTACCGGGCGTAAGCGCTATCTTCGTGGGCCCGGCTGACCTTGGCATGTCCATGGGTCTGCCCAGCAGCCATCCGGAAGTACAGGCCGCTATTGATAGCGTCCTGCAACTGTGTCTGCAATACGACGTACCCTGTGGTATCACTACCAATGCAGGCGACGTTGAAGCACGCCTGGAGCAGGGTTTCCTGATGCCGACCGTTGGTTACTGGGGTGATGCTGGTATCGCTGGCGGTACCGCCGAGACACTGCGCATCGCTCGTGAAGCGTCGGGTCGCACTGACTGAGAAAAACTGTCGGGGCATGTGCTGACCAGTGATCAGCACATGCCCCGGACACAAAAAAAAGGCCGGGCTGCATATGATGCAACCCGGCCTTTTTTGTGTCCGCATTCTACATCATCAACAAGCGGATATCCGACAGTATCTCCGCCAGTCGCGTTGCGAACAGGCCTGCGTCCACACCATTGACAGCACGGTGGTCATAACACAGCACAAACGGCAGCATCTGGCGTGGTACAAATTCATTGTTGATATACACCGGCTTGATCTGTGTCTTGGATATACCAAGAATGCCGACTTCCGGCGCATTGACAATGGGAGTGAATGACGTACCACCAATGGCCCCCAGACTGGAGATAGTGAAACATGCACCCTGCATGTCTTCCTTGCTCAGTCGTCGATTCTTCGCCTTGTCCGTCATTTCGGCCAGTTCCGCAGCGATCTGCCAGATGTTCTTCTGGTCGACATTGCGGATAACCGGTACCACCAGGCCCGCTTCAGTCGCTACCGCGACACCGATATGAATGTACTTTTTCTGAATCAGCACTTCACCGGACGAATGCAAAGAGACATTGAACTGCTTGTACTCGTCCAGCACCTTGGCACAGGCCTTCAGCATGAACGGCAAAGGGGTGAGTTTGACTCCGCGCTTTTCCGATTCCTTGCGTTGGGCATTGCGGAACTCTTCCAGCTCCGTCACATCAGCCTCGTTGAACTGCGCCACTGCCGGCACATTAAGCCAATTGCGGTGCATATTGGCAGCAGTCACCTTATGCAGTTTGCTCATCGGCAACTCTTCAACTTCGCCAAACTGGCTGAAGTCGACATCCGGGATGGCCGGTATGCCGGCACCACTGCCTGCGCCCGCAGTGGCAGGACCCTGCAGCCGGGATTTGACAAAATTCTGCACGTCTTCCTTTTGCACGCGCCCTTTGTTGCCGGATCCATCGACCAGAGTCAGGTCCACACCCAACTCGCGTGCCAGTTTACGAACCGCCGGCCCTGCATAGACTTTGCTATCGCTACGGGATGCTGCGGTTTCAGCAAATTCAGCCTGTTTTTTGGCCAGGCGCTTGTCATCGAGCTTGGCCGAGGCAGATGCATCTGCCTCGGGCGCTGATTCTGTTTTGCCCGCCTGCGCTGATGATTTTTTGCTCTCGCTGGTTTTGGCAGAACTGCCCGCTGAGGACACCACTTCCATTTCCAGCACCGGCGAGTCCTTAGAGACCTTGTCGCCGACCTTGATTTTCAGCGACTTGACGATGCCCGAGACAGGTGATGGTACATCCATCGCCGCCTTGTCAGATTCCAGCGTGATCAAAGTATCTTCCGCCTTGACCTCATCGCCTTCCTTGACGTGGATCTCGATAACTTCCACATCGCTGTCGCCACCTATGTCCGGCACCCGGACAAGCTCGACGGACTTTTTTGCAGGCTCGTCTGCAGGCTTGTCAGCATCCTGCTCGGGCTCGGGCGCTGGTTCCTGGGCCTTGGGCTCGGACTTGTCTGCAGCTTTCGTGTCAGCCGGTTTGTCCGAGTCGCTTTCCGACCCGGCGTCGCCTTCAACTTCGATACTGAAAATCTCGTCGCCCTTGTTCACCTCGGCGCCCACTTTGGTAATGATCTTTTTGATCACGCCACTGCGCGGCGACGGAATCTCCATCGCGGCCTTGTCACTTTCCAACACCAGCAGGGAATCATTCTCCTGCACGCTATCGCCTTCCTTGACCAGGATTTCGATAACCTCAACGTCTTTGGTATCCCCCAAATCGGGTACTTTTATACTTTCTACAGGCACCTTGCATGCTCCTGAACTGTAATTCGTTTCAGTTGTCGTTATGTGTTAAACCGTCAGCGGATTGGGCTTCTCAGGGTCTATGCCCATCTCCTTGATCGCCTTGGCAATCACATCAGCACTGACAACGCCCTTGGCCGCCAGCTCGGTAAGTGCGGCTACCACGATATAGCCACGATCCACTTCGAAGAAGCGACGCAGCTGCTGACGCGTGTCACTGCGACCGAAACCGTCAGTGCCCAGCACCCGATAGGTAGCCGGCACATATTCACGGACCTGGTCTGCGTAAATGCGCATGTAGTCCGTCGCTGCAATAACCGGACCTTCCTGTCCTTCAAGACATTTGGTGACAAATGGCACTTTAGCTTTCTTGCCCGGGTGCAGCATGTTCCAGCGACTGACATCCATGCCATCACGACGCAGTTCATTAAAACTGGTTACACTCCATACATCCACGCTCAACTTGTACCGTTCGCGCAGAATGGTTGCCGCCTCGCGCACCTCGCGCAGGATAGTGCCACAACCCAGCAGACGCACGCGCTGGTCGCTAAGCGCCTTGCCTGTAACCTTGTATTCCTTGGCTGTACCGTCTTCCAACAGGTACATACCCTTGAGAATACCTTTCTCCACACCCTTCGGCATTTCCGGGTGTACGTAATTTTCGTTCATGGTCGTGATGTAGTAGTACACCGACTCCTTATCCTGGTACATGCGACGCAGGCCGTCATTGATGATAACCGCCAACTCATATGAGTAGGTCGGATCATACGTGACGCAGTTCGGGATTGTGGACGCCAGCAGGTGGCTGTGACCATCCTGATGCTGCAGTCCTTCGCCGTTGAGTGTGGTACGACCGGCGGTAGCCCCGATCAGGAAACCACGTGCCTGGCTGTCACCTGCCGCCCAGGCCAGGTCGCCGATACGCTGGAAACCGAACATGGAGTAGTAGATGTAGAACGGTATCAGCGGAAAGTCATTAACGCTGTATGAAGTTGCCGCCGCCAGCCAGGAGGAAAAGGCACCCGCTTCGCTGATGCCCTCTTCCAGCATCTGACCGGTTTTGTCTTCACGGTAATACATGACCTGGTTGGAATCGGCGGGATCGTACAATTGCCCCACTGACGAGTAAATCCCCAACTGCCGGAACATGCCTTCCATACCAAACGTACGTGCCTCGTCTGGCACGATAGGTACAATCCGGTGACCGATTTCCTTGTCCTTGCACAGCGTATTCAAAATTCGGACAAAGGCCATGGTGGTGGATATTTCGCGCTCGCCGGTGCCCTTGAGCTGCGCGTCGAAGGCGCTGATATCCGGGGTGGGCAAAGAGTAACTTTGCGCCCGACGTTGCGGTACAGCACCACCCAGCGCTTCGCGCATCTTGCGCATGTAGCGCATTTCCAGACTGTCCTCCGCCGGGCGGTAGTACGGTACCGATTCCAGCTGGTCATCCGGAATCGGAATATTGAAGCGATCTCGGAACCCCTTGAGCCCTTCCACGTTCAACTTTTTGGTCTGGTGCGAGGCATTCTGCGCCTCGGCGCCGGCACCAAAAGCGTAGCCCTTGACGGTCTTGGCGAGAATCACCGTCGGCTTGCCCTTGGTGTTCATGGCTTCCGAATAGGCCGCATACATCTTGAACGGGTCGTGACCACCGCGGTTCAGTGCCATGATGTCGTCATCCGACAGGTGCTCAACCATTTTCAGCAGTTCCGGGCTTTTGCCGAAGAAGTGCTCGCGGGTATAGGCGCCACCGCGGCCCCAGTAGTTCTGGTATTCGCCGTCAACAACCTCGTCCATACGCGCCTGCAGCAAACCATCTTTGTCGTTGGCCAGCAGAGTATCCCAGTGACGACCCCAGATGACCTTGATCACATTCCAGCCAGCGCCTCGGAAGATGCCTTCCAGCTCCTGGATGATCTTGCCGTTACCACGCACAGGACCGTCAAGGCGCTGCAGGTTGCAGTTGATAACAAAGATCAGGTTATCAAGTTTTTCACGACCCGCCTTGCCGATGGCACCCAGCGATTCCGGCTCATCCATTTCACCGTCACCCAGGAAAGCCCAGACCTTGCGGTCGCCCTGATCCAGCAGTTCGCGGCTGGACAGGTACTTCATCACGTGCGCCTGGTATATGGCCTGCAGCGGTCCCAGGCCCATGGAAACAGTGGGGAACTGCCAGTAGTCCGGCATCAGCCATGGATGCGGGTACGACGACAGGCCATCGCCGTTGACTTCGCGACGGAACTTGTCGAGCTGGTCTTCGGTAATGCGTCCCTCCAGGTAGGACCGGGCATAGATGCCAGGCGCAGAGTGGCCCTGGAAATAGATCAGATCACCACCATGATTTTCCGTCGGCCCGCGGAAGAAGTAATTGAACGCCACGTCATACAGCGTTGCCGATGAGGAGAAGGTGGAGATGTGACCACCCAGCTCGGAATTGTCCAGGTTGGCCCGCATGACCATGGCCAGCGCGTTCCAGCGGATAAAGCCGCGGATCTGGCGCTCCATGAACATGTCGCCCGGCATGCGATCCTCTTCCTGCGGCGGGATAGTGTTGCGGTACGGCGTGGTTATGGCCGACGCCGATACCTGCAGCGTTTGCCGGGAGGCCTTGTCCGACAGACGGCCAAGCAGATAGTTGGCGCGATCGGCGCCTTCGTGTTCTATTACGGAACCCAGCGCTTCAAGCCATTCTTCGGTTTCTGCGGGGTTAAAGTCTTCCTGATGATCGGTCATAAGCGTCAATTCTGTTTTGT
>OLID01000591.1_pt1 | contig 14296 bp, 13 predicted proteins | sample 1609361 | NCBI WGS metagenome assembly OLID01 (sample SAMN05416778, study PRJEB24817) | seawater metagenome | isolation source: Sea water | place: Canada:Atlantic | collected 2013-07
CGGCAGCGTCAGATGTGTATAAGAGACAGCTTTTATTTAGAATGGTTCTACGTAAGGAATCCTAAAAGCTCTTGTTTTCCTGCAAAAATACATATTTTTTAGTTTTATTATATATTAAATAGTTAAAAAACTCATAACGACATTAATAGTTCTTTTAGCGATACTTTTATTGCAGGGAAGTTTATATTTTTGACCTACTTTTTGAAAAATAATACATGATAACAAATAAACATCAAGTGAATTTATACAACATCGGTGTTAGCTATAAAAAAGCAGAAGCCAATGTTAGAGGTAAATTTTCATTAACCAAAGAAGCTCAAGTTCAATTATTGACAGAAGCGAAGGAAATTGGTGTAGATGGAATTTTTGTATTATCAACTTGTAATAGGACAGAAATTTCTGGCTTTACAGAACATCCTCTTCAACTTATAAATTTACTATGTAAATATTCTAACGGAAGTGTAGAAGAGTTTGCAAAAGTTTCTAATGTTTATAAAAATGAAGAAGCAATCTCTCATTTATTTAGAACAGGAACTGGTTTGGATAGTCAGATTTTGGGAGATTACGAAATTGTTGGTCAATTAAGACAAGCTTTTAAACAGGCAAAGAAATTGAATACAACAAACGCTTATTTTGAAAGATTACTAAACAATGTAATGCAAGCTAGTAAGCGTGTAAAGAACGAAACAAAATTAAGCTCTGGAACAACTTCCGTTTCCTATGCAGCTGTTCAATATATTATCAAACATTTACCAAATTATGATGCTAAAAATATTCTGGTTTTTGGTTTGGGTAAAATGGGCAAGCATACTTGTAAAAACTTAGCGGAATACACAGAGAATAAATCGGTTTGTTTAATTAATAGATCAGAAGAAAAAGCAATTGAATTTGTAAAAGAACATCCGTCAATTAAAAAAGGAGTGATTGGTAATTTGTCATCAGAAGTTCATAACTCAGATGTATTAATTGTTTCTACAGGGTCTGATCAACCAACAATTACAAAAGCGCAAATTCCGACAGATAAAGAAATTTTAATTTTAGATTTATCGATGCCAGCAAATGTTGCAACAGATGTAAAAGAATTAAAAAACGTTACCTTAGTAAATGTAGATGAGTTATCTAAAATTACTGATGAAACCTTAGCGATTCGTCAACAAGAAGTGCCGTTTGCAGAAGCAATTATCCAAACTCATAAAGCTGAATTTAATGAATGGTTAAATCATCGTAGTTTTACACCAGCTATTTATGCGTTAAAAAAGTCTTTAGAATCAATTCAAAAAGACGAAATTGCTTTTCATAAAAAGAAATTTAAAGATTTTGATGAAGAACAAGCAGAAATCATAACATCAAGATTTATTCAAAAAATAACAACACAGTTTGTAAAACATTTAAAAGACGAAGAAACGTCAATTCCGCAAAGTATTAATGTGGTTAGTAAAATGTTTGGAGCTGAATTAGAAAAACTACATGCAGAAGATCATTAGAATTGGTACAAGAGATAGTGAACTTGCACTTTGGCAAGCCAAAACTGTTCAGCAACAATTAGAGTATTTAGGACACAAAGTCGAAATTGTTCCTGTTAAATCTACTGGAGATTTAGTCCTAGATAAACCATTGTACGAAATGGGAATTACAGGGATTTTTACCAAAAACTTAGACATCGCTTTATTGAATGGTGAAATTGATATTGCTGTACATTCTTTAAAAGATGTACCAACTGTTTTGCCTGTTGGAATTGTGCAAGCTGCGGTTTTAAAAAGAGGAAACTCTAATGATATGCTGGTTTTAAAGGATAATGAAGAGTTTATGGCGCAAAAAGACGCGATTGTAGCAACTGGGTCTTTAAGAAGAAAAGCACAATGGTTACATCGTTTTCCAACACATACAATTACTGATATTCGTGGAAATGTAAATTCGCGTTTAGAGAAATTAGAAAATAACGACTGGAATGCAGCAATTTTCGCCGCAGCTGGTTTAGAACGTTTAAAGATAAAACCAGCAAGTGCATTTAGTTTAGATTGGATGGTTCCTGCACCAGCGCAAGGAGTTGTTGCTATTGCTGCTTTAGCAGATGATGAAGATTTGTTAACGATTTTAAAAGAATTGAATGACGAAGAAACTGAAATGTTGGCAAAAGTTGAGCGTGATTTTTTAAACTTGTTAGAAGGTGGGTGTACTGCGCCAATTGGTGCTTTAGCATATGTCAAAGAAGAAGAAGTTCATTTTAAAGGAGTTTTGTTAAATCCTGAGGGAACCAAAAGAATTGATGTTACTTCTAAAGAAAAAATTGGAAGACACAATTATATTGCCAAAGAATGTGCAGATTTCGTCTTAAATAGAGGCGGAAAAGAAATAATGGCAGGTTTAAAAGGTGAGGATAAAAAAGAATATTCAGTTTTCTCTACAAAGAAATTATCTGAAATTCAAAAGAGATTACTTGCTGAAAAAGTAGGCGTTGAAGATAGTGATTTTATCAAAATTCGATTTAATAGAATTGCACCGAAAGTAGTAAAGAACGAAATTGAAAATGTAATTATTACAAGTAAAAACGGTGTTGAAGCGTTATTAAATAGTTTCATCAAACAAGAATTACAATTCAAAAATATTTATTGTGTAGGTAGAAGAACTAAAAAGTTAATCGAACAGAAAATAGGAAAAGTTTCGCATTCTGAAAAAAATGCAGAAAAATTGGCAGCATATCTTTCTAAAGAAATCAAAGGTCAAGAAGTAACTTATTTCTGTAGCGATTTACGTTTAGATACGTTGCCAATTGTTTTAACAGAAAATGGAGTTTCAGTAAACGAAATTGAAGCATACAAAACAATGTATAGCCCGGTAAATGTTAGAGACCAATTTTCTGGAGTTTTGTTTTATAGTCCTTCAACTGTAGAAAGTTATATGCAAGACAATTCCACAGATAAAATTGCATTTTGTATCGGAGAAAGTACTGCGAAAGAAGCAAGAAAACATTTCGAAAATGTACAAGTTGCTAAGTTGCCAACTGTAGAAAGTGTGTTGGAGTTAGTGAATTTACATTACGTAAAAGAATAAATATGTTTAGAGGAAGAAGGCTTAGGAAATCAGAAGGAATTCGCAGATTGGTTCAAGAAACTAAACTTTCTGTAGACGATTTTGTGTATCCACTTTTTATTGAAGAAGGCGAAAATATTGAAACAGAAATTGTTTCAATGCCAGGAATCAAACGTTTTTCTTTGGATAGAATCTCTAAAGAATTAGACGAAGTTGTTTCGTTAAATATTCCTGCAGTTTTATTATTTGGAATTCCATCTAACAAAGATGACGAAGGAACAGAAACTTGGAATGATAACGGAATTATGCAACAAGCAATTCGTTTTATCAAGAAGAATTACCCGAGTTTATATGTAATTACAGATGTTTGTTTTTGTGAATATACATCTCACGGACATTGCGGAATTATTCACGACAATGATGTTGAGAATGATGCAACTCTAGTAAATATCGCTAAACAAGTAATTTCTCATGCAAAAGCAGGAGTAGATATGGTTGCTCCTTCAGGAATGATGGATGGAACTATTTCTATGGTTCGAGAATCTTTAGATAATACAGGTTTTGTTGATTTGCCAATCATGGCATATTCTGTAAAATATGCTTCGGCATTTTATGGGCCTTTTAGAGATGCCGCAGATTCTGCGCCAGCTTTTGGTGATAGAAGAACCTATCAAATGGATCCTGCAAACCGAGATGAAGGGTTGCGTGAAGCAACTTTTGATGATCAAGAAGGAGCAGACATTTTAATGGTAAAACCAGCATTATCATATTTAGATATTATAAGAGATTTAAAAAATAATTTCGACCGACCAATTGCTTGTTATAATGTAAGTGGAGAGTATGCAATGGTTAAAGCTGCTGCTGAAAAAGGTTGGATAGATGGTCAAAAAGTAATGATGGAAAGTTTGCTTTCTATGAAAAGAGCAGGAGCAGACATCATCATCACTTATTTTGCAAAAGAAGCGGCAAGAGTTTTATTGAAACAGAATTAGAATGTCTCCTCGAGTGCAGTTGAGAGGTCTTAATGAGGTCTCGACTGCGCTCGACCAGACAAAAAACAAAATAAATGGAATTCAAGAATTCACAAAAATTATATAATAAAGGATTGGTAAATCTTGTTGGAGCAGTAAATTCACCTGTAAGAGCATTTTCATCTGTTGGTGGAAATCCGTTATTTATAAAAAAAGCAAAAGGAACTAAAATTACAGATGTTGATAATAATACGTTTGTAGATTTAGTATTGTCTTACGGTCCAATGATTTTAGGGCATCGCCATAAAAAAGTTCAAAAAGCAATTGACAAAGCATTAAAAAACGGGTATACTTTTGGTGCATCAACAAAAAACGAAATCAAATTAGCAAAAATAGTTTGTGACGCTTTTCCAGGAATGGATAAAGTACGTTTTGTAAACTCAGGAACTGAAGCAGTTTTAAGTGCTTTGCGTTTAGCAAGAGCATTTACAGGAAAAGATAAAATCATCAAGTTTTCTGGTTGTTATCACGGTCATTCAGATGCGTTATTAGTTGCAGCTGGATCTGGTTTGGCAACATTAAGTTTACCAGGATCTAAAGGTGTTCCTGAAGGAGCAGTTAAAAATACATTAATTGCAAATTATAACGATTTAGAAAGTGTAAAAGCACATTTTGAAAATCATGATGATATTGCTGGTGTTATTTTAGAGCCTGTCGCAGGAAATATGGGTGTTGTAACTCCGAAAGATGATTTTTTAAAAGAATTAAAAAATTATTTAGAATCTAAGAACGCGTTGTTGATTGTTGATGAAGTAATGACAGGTTTCCGTTCTAAATTTGGTGGAGCGCAAGAATTATTTGATGTTGAAGCAGATATCACCTGTTTAGGAAAGGTAATTGGAGGAGGTTTTCCTGTTGGAGCTTATGGAGCTAGAAACGAAATTATGGAAATGGTTTCACCTTTAGGTGGAATGTATCAAGCAGGAACTTTATCTGGAAATCCGATTGCCATGGCAGCAGGAATTTCTACGTTAACAGAATTGAAAAAGCAAAATCCGTACAAACAATTTAATGAAATAGCGTCTAAGTTAGAAACAGTTTTATTGGAATCGGCAAAGAAGCATAATATTGATTTAGTTGTAAACCGATTTGGTTCGATGGTCAATCCTTTTTTTACAAAAATAAAAGTGACTAATTTTGAAGAAGCTCAAACTTCTGATACAGAAAAATTTGCAGTGTTCTTTTGGGAAATGATTAAGAATGGTGTGTTTTTACCACCTTCACAATTTGAAGCTTGGTTTTTATCATCAGCTTTAACAGAAAAAGATTTAGAAAAAACAAGTAAAGCAATTGAAGCAGGAATGTTAGCTGTTTCAAAAATGTAAGATATGATTAAAAACGATTTATTTTTAAGGGCATTAAAAGGAGAAACTGTTGAAAGACCACCAGTTTGGATGATGCGTCAAGCAGGAAGGTATTTGCCAGAATTTCAGGTAATCAAAAAGAAATACGATTTCTTTACACGTTGTCAAACTCCAGAATTAGCCTCAGAAATTACAGTGCAACCTATTCGTAGATACGGAATGGATGCTGCAATTTTGTTTTCAGATATTTTGGTAATTCCACAAGCAATGAATATTGAAGTGCAAATGAAACCAGATTTTGGACCTTATTTACCAAATCCTATTCGTACTCAAAAAGATGTTGATAATGTAATTGTTCCTGATGTAAATGTAGCATTAGATTATGTGTATCAAGCGATTAAAGCAACCAAAGAAAAGTTGAATGATGAAATTCCGTTAATTGGTTTTGCAGGTTCGCCTTGGACAATTTTATGTTATTGTGTGCAAGGTCAAGGTTCTAAAAACTTTGACAAAGCAAAAGAGTTTTGTTTTACAAATCCGATTGCAGCTCATCAATTATTACAAAAAATCACAGACACTACAATTGCTTATTTAAAAGCAAAAGTTGCTGCGGGTGTGAACGCTGTTCAGGTTTTTGATTCTTGGGGAGGTATGTTGTCACCAGTAGATTATCAAGAATTTTCTTGGCAATACATTCAGCAAATAATTGATGCTTTAAAAGACGAAGCACCGGTTATTGCATTCGGAAAAGGATGTTGGTTTGCTTTAGATACCATGGCAAAATCTGGAGCTGCAGCTTTAGGAGTTGATTGGACATGTTCTGCAAGAAATGCTCGTTATTTATCTGGTGGAAATATTACATTACAAGGTAATTTTGATCCAACAAGATTATTTTCTCCTCCGGCAGAAATAAAGAAAATGGTGCACCAAATGATTAATGAATTTGGAAAAGATAAATATATTGTGAATTTAGGTCATGGTATTTTACCTAATATTCCGTTAGATAATGCGAAAGCATTTATTGATGCTGTTAAAGAATATAAAGCGTAAGAATGTCTTTTTGGAAACTGATAAAAGGAATTAAATTTAAACAGCTAATAAGTTTATTTAAATTCTTTTTGATGTATCCAGTGTTAATGTTTGCAACGATTAAAGCTACTTCTAGAACAATGAAAATTGTTCAGGAAAAGTTTCCAGACATTCATGGAGGAAACAATAAAGCAAATGCATTTAGACATGCTTTATGGAATTTATTGATTTCATTTGAATGTTTGAAGAGAAAAAAAGATTTAGATGCTATTATTTCTTGGACAAAAGAAATTACAGATTGGCATGAAGATTTTTCTCCAAACAAAGCATTGGCAAGAGCAATGGATTTGCATAATAATTTTATCGGAAGAGAATTGTTTTTAGCTTGTATTAGTAAGTCTGATAATGAAACGATTAAAGAATTAGAATTGAAATTAGATTCGGCAGTTTGCGTAAAATCTTATGAAGAGATTGATGAGAACTTGTCAGCGTTAGTTTATATAAAATCAAATTAATCATGCCACATTTTATTTTAGATTGTACAGAGAGAATCCTCGAGATTCAAGAACCACAAAAGGTAATTGAAGCTGTTTTTGAAACGGCTTTTGAAACAGGTTTGTTTGCTAGAAATGATATAAAAGTTCGTTTAAATCCATATAAATATTCTTTAGTTCAAGATGGTGATAGCGATTTTATCCATGTTTTTGGAAACATAATGGAAGGAAGGACAACTGAACAAAAAGCGAATCTTTCTAAAATGATAGTTGTAAAGTTGAATGCGTTATTTCCTGAGGTTCCAATTATTTCAATAAATATTAGAGATTTCGAAAAGACATCTTATTGTAATAAATCAATGCTGTAAATTGATGAAAGAACAGTTTTTTAAATACATTCAAGAATTACAAGACACCATAACTTCAACGTTAGAAAAAGTTGATGGAAAAGCAACTTTTCAAGAAGATAATTGGAAACGTAAAGAAGGTGGAGGAGGAAGAACTCGCGTTATTGAAAATGGAAATATTTTTGAAAAAGGCGGTGTTAATATTTCTAAAGTTTTTGGAGAATTACCAGAAGCTTTACGAAAACAATTTGGCGTTGAAAATGGTGATTTTTTCGCTTGTGGTTTGAGTTTAGTGTTGCATCCAACAAACCCTTTTGTTCCAACTGTTCATGCAAATTGGCGTTATTTTGAAATGTATGATGAAAGTGGAAATATTGTTACGCAATGGTTTGGTGGCGGTCAAGATTTAACTCCGTATTATTTATTTGAAGAAGACGCAATTCATTTTCATCAAACGTGTAAAACGGCTTGTGATCAACATAATTCAGAGTTTTACCCAAAATTTAAAGAAACTTGCGATAACTATTTTTGGAATAAACACAGAAATGAAGCACGTGGAATTGGTGGATTATTCTTCGATTATTTAAAAGAAACTGAAGCGTTTTCTATTGAAGATAGATTCAATTTTGTTACAGAAGTTGGGAATAGCTTTTTACAAAGTTACGTTCCAATTTTAGAGAAACGAAAAGAGATTTCGTATACAAAACAGCATAAAGATTGGCAAGAAATTCGCAGAGGTCGTTATGTAGAATTTAATCTAGTGCATGACAGAGGTACATTGTTTGGTTTAAAAACAAACGGAAGAATCGAGAGTATTTTAATGAGCCTGCCACCTACAGTTCAATGGGTTTATAATCAGTATCCAGAAGAAAATTCTGAAGAAGAAAAACTACTTAAGGTTCTCGCGAAACCCAAAAATTGGATTTAAACTTTAGTGTAAAATCTATATCTATCATTTTTCGAGTTTTTAGTAAACCTAAAAATGCCTTCGGTGGTTTAACACCAAAATCAGTCATGTTTAACTTTTGTATCCCTTTTAAAGTGATTGTTTCATCCTTTTCATAAAAGGCTACCGGAGTTGTTATTTTCTTTGTTACACCAGCAATGGTTAAAAAACCAGAAATTTTTTGATACTCATTTTTTTCAAGGGTATTTATTAAGTAAAAAAAAGTGATGTAAGGGTGTTCTTCACTCTTTAAAGCTTTATTTGTTAGTCGATCCATTTTTTTATTACCACTTAAAATATCTTTTACTTTTATTTTAATAAATAATGTATCTATGATAGTTAATGGAATTCTAAAGTCGTGATTATTACTTTCCTCGTGGGTAATAAGTTTAGCACTTATGAGCTTTACGTTACTTTCCCATTTATTTAAATTAGATTTTCCTTTAATTAAGGTTTGTTGAAAGATTAGATGTTGATTAATTTGCTCTTTTTGAGCACTCATAGTTTTTTGAGAAAATAGAATTAAACAGCCGTAAAAAACAGATAGTATAATTTTAGATAGCTTTCTCATAGCACTAAAAATTTAATTATTAATATACCTTAAAGGTATTTAACAAAGTGATTTTTCCCAATAGGCAGTTTGCTTAATTTTTAGAAAGAAGGTTTAGAGAGAAATAAATGACTCCATGTTAAATGGTAATTAAAAAAAGGTTCTAAACTCAGTTAAGTTTCGATTATCTATTAATTATAATATTAGCTCTTAAATTGTATCTTTTTTAAAGTAAATGATTTACATGCTGTTTAGGTTTTCTAAACCTTTATTAATTATTAATGAAATGGTAACAGTTATATTTTTTGTATTTTTATACTGGTTTATATTCCCAAATAGATGAAAACACCTAAAATAAGATTTGCTATTCTTACTGTAGTTGTAGGTTATTTTACAATTAGTTCTCTGTATATTATGTTTTCAGATAGGTTGTTGCGCTATTTGTTTCGAGACGATTCTTCTAGTGCTCTTTTTTATGAAATACAAACTTATAAAGATGTTGGCTTTGTCTTGTTAACTTCCATCATCTTAGTTCTTGTTTTTTGGAAAGGAAATGCTGTGGTCATAGACTCTCTAGATGAACTAGAAAATGCTCAAAAAAAAATCCGAAAATCTTTAAAAAAAGTAGCTTTAAGTGAGTTTTTGTCGAAGGAAGTTAGTTTAATGGCGAGAATTGGAGCTTATGAATTTTTTATAGAAAACAATAGGTATTATTTTTCAGATGAAGTTTTTTACATTTTTAATCTTTCTAGAGAAGAAATATCTTCGGAGGAGGCCATGCTAAAGATTCTAGGAGATAAATTACATCCTGAGTTAGAGGAAGCAATAAATAAATGCATGACAAAAGGTCAACCTTTTGATTTAGAGTTTGAAATAGTGTTTATTGAGAAACCAAATGTATGGTTAAGAGTAGTTGTAGAGCCAATTTATAATGAGAGCAATAAAATTATTGGTAGAAGAGGCGTTCTTCAAGATATTACTAAACAAAAAAATAAAGAAATTGAATATTTACGTAGTGAGCATTTATTGAATCAAACAGCTAGATTGAGTAAAATTGGCGGTTGGTCTGTCAATTTAAGAACAATGGAGAGTTATTTTACAGAAGAGACCATTAATATATATGGGATTTTGAATGGGCAAACTCCAACGGTTGAAGAAGGAATGAGTTACTATCCACCTGAAAGTTTTTTAATTATTAAGAAAGCTTTTGAAGAAGCAGCTAAAGGAATTGCTTATGATATTGAAGTGCCATTTCTAAAAAGAAAAAGTGAAAAAATTTGGGTTAGAACAATAGGTGTGCCAACAATCGAGAATGGAAAGGTTGTCTTTTTAACAGGTACTATTCAGGACATCACAGAAATTAAAGCAGCAGAAGAGAGGCTCCTGAAAATCAGAAAAAAAGTAGAAGAAAGTGAAAAAAAGTTATTGATGTCACAAGAGGTGTCTAAGTTGGGGCATTATGAATTAGATTTGAGAACTAATGAATGGACAAGTTCAAAAGAATTAAATAATATTTTTGGAATTGATGAGGGGTATGAACGAAACTTTGATGGTTTGTTAGATATTGTGCATCCTGATTTTCAAAGTGAATTGAAAGAGCATTTTTTTAAACATGTAATTGAAAAGAATAACAAATTTGACAAAGAATATAAGATTATTAATAAAAAAACAATGGAGGAGCTTTGGGTTCATGGCTTAGGGAACCTTAAGTTTGATAGTACTGATACCCCTATTGAAATGTTTGGAACGATACAAGATATTACCAAAAGTAAAAAAGCTGAAGAGAGATATCGTTTATTGACTAATCATTCTAATGATATCATTTGTTTGCATGAACCAGACAGTACTTTTAAATATATTAGCCCATCTATGAAAAACCTTTTGGGTTACAGTCCGTCAGAGTTTTTAGGTAAGCAAATATTCAGTATAACTCATAAAGATGATGTTTTGCTTTTGAAAAATGCAATTGAAGAAAGAGTGTTCAAAGGTTTAATTAAAGGCGCGTTTTCTTATAGAGTACGTCATAAAGAAGGACATTATGTATGGTTAGAATCTTTAGGTTCTCCTATTATTATCGATAATAAGATCAGTTCTTTTGTTACATCTTCAAGAGATGTTACAAAATCGGTAAAAGCAAAGGAACAGATTGAGCAAAATCAAACAGCACTTCAGAAATTAACCACAGAAATCACTTTGATAGAAGAAAAGCAAAAAAGAGAAATTGCAACTAACATACACGATCACTTAAGTCAGTCTTTAGTTGTTTCAAAAATGAGACTTAATCAACTAAAAAAAATACCGGAGTTAAAAATGATCGATGAAGATTTGCAATTTATCGAAACACAAATTTCTCAAGCTTTGGATAATAGTCGTAAAATTACCTATGAGCTTTCGCCACCAGCATTATATCAATTAGGTATTGTTGATGCATTAAATTGGTTGTTAGAAGATATAAAAATTACTCACAATATTAATTGTCAAATGAATGATAATTCAAATGATATTAAATTAGATGATGGAAAATCGATTTTGTTATATAGAACCATACAAGAAGTTTTAACGAATGTTATAAAATATGCGAATGCATCTTTAGTAAAAGTAGATATTGATAACAGTAGTCAAGGAATTGAAGTTGTTGTCACTGATAATGGTGATGGTTTTGATGTATCTATCTTAGATTCCTATGTTTATAATCATACTAATTCAGGTTTTGGATTATTTGCAATTAAACAGCGAATTAAAAATATTCAAGGAGAGTTTACAATAACATCAGAAATAGCTGTGGGCACAACTGTTAAAACATTTATCCCTTTATTTATATGACAAATACAGCAGAAATAAAAATAGTATTGGTTGACGATCATAAGTTACTTCGAGAGGGTTTGAGGAAAATTATAGAACAAAATTCTAATATGCATATAATTGGTGAGGCTTCTGATGGTAGAGAAGCTATAAAAATATGCTCAGCATTATTACCAGATGTGGTTGTTATGGATGTTGCAATGCCCGGGTTGAATGGTATAGAGGCGGCAAAACAGATTCATAAAATTCATCCAGATATAAAGATAATAGGCCTTTCTATGCATTCTAGTAAGCAGTTTATTCAAGGTATGTTTAATGCAGGTGCTTGGGGTTACTTGTTAAAAGATGGAGATGCTGATGAGTTGGTTGTAGCAATTACTTCTGTAGTGCAGGATAGAAAATACTTATCAAAAGATATTAGCCAAGAGTATCTTACTAAGCTTAGAAAAGGAAGTTCTATAGAAGAGGTAAAATTAAGTTCTAGAGAGGTCGAAGTTTTGCAATTAATTTCTGAAGGGAATTCCTCTAAAGAAATTGGAGAAATATTGTTTCTAAGCTCAAAGACAATTGATGTTCATAGAAATAATATTATGAAAAAAATAGATTTACATACAATTTCTGAATTGACAAAATATGCCATTCAAAAAGGGTTAACCACATTGTAAATATTGTAAAACATGGTTATTTTTTAGGTCTTTGATATGGGAATCTACTAATTTTTTCAGGCACAGAGTATGCATCTAAACCACTTATTGCTGCAATCTTACCTTTGCTTAAATTGATAAAGTAATCTTCTGAAACCATTTCTTTGCGAACATGTATTTTTTCTACTGATGCGAGTATTAATATCGTGCCATTTGCTTTTATATGTACTTCTTCTAGAAATTTCATTGCTATTTGCAACGGGGCATTTTTAACAAAAGGAGCATTCCAGTTTTCTTTGTATTCTTCAGTAAACGATGTTTTGTCAAACTCAGAGGTTTCATCAGTATATTTTGCAGATGTATGATGTGCGTCAGAAATTTTCTCTTCAAAAACAGGATTTAAAGTGAAGATACCAGTTTCTTTAATATTGTCATAGGTATTTCTTCGAACGGTTGTTGGTCTTAGAACAAAGCCATAAATAGCTGGTTCTGAGCCAAAATGTGTTACAGAGCTGAATATTGCTAAATTAGAAATACCTGCTTTTGACTTTGTGCCAATTAAATTTGCAGATTTATAGCCACAAGCAGAGTTTACAAGATTTATTTTGTTTAAGTGCTCAAGATTTTTAATTGTTTCTTTGTCAAATACAATCATAATTTTGTGCTGTAATTATTGATTTTTACATTTGTAGCCTTTAAGTCAAACATTAAATTGTACAACCCGAAAAATGTTCTATTTATGTAAATAAAATGTTTTGAACCTCTGTTTCCATTCATCTCTTTTAACTCTGAACTTTTAGCATATTTTGACCCTAAATCAGCAATTTGTTCAAAAAATGCTGGATCAGAAAAATCAAACTCATCTTGATGAAAAGGCTGAGTGAATAAACTTAGCATTTCATGAAATAGTTTTTTAAAAAACACAATTTCTTCATTCGAATCATCTTCTCTTAAAATCTCTAATTCGTATAATTTCTTTTCAAAATATTCTGGGTTCTCTATATTTTCTTTTTTTGCTAATTCAAAATACGGAATATAAAATTCATCAGGAATTGATTTCATACAACCAAAATCAATGACAATCAATTCTCCATTGTCATTGACTAAAAAATTCCCTGGATGTGGATCTGCGTGAACTTTCTTTAAATGATGAATTTGAAACATGTAAAAATCCCATAATGCTTGACCTAATTTATTGGCTGTTTCTTGATGTATCGGTTTGTCTGTATATTCTGATAAATGTATTCCGTCTATCCAACTCATCGTTAAAATTCTTTCTGATGAATACTCTTTAAAGTATGTTGGGAATTTTAAATTCGGAATTGATTTACACGCTTCTGAAATTTCTACACTTTGTTCAAATTCTAATGAATAATTTGTTTCTTCTGTAAGTTTTTCTTCTACTTCTTTAAAATAGCGTTCAGAATTTTTACCTTTAATGTTAAACATTTTCATAGCGATTGGTTTTACCAATGCTAAGTCTGATGAGATGCTTTCTGCGATCCCAGGATATTGAATTTTAACAGCAAGTTTTTCTCCATTGTGTTCTGCTTTATGAACTTGTCCAATACTGGCAGCATTAACTGAAGTTAAATTAAATTGATCAAAAATTTGTGCTGGATGTTTTCCGAAATATTTTTTAAATGATTTTACCACTAAAGGAGCAGATAATGGAGGAACTGAAAACTGAGCAAGAGAAAATTTTTCTACATAAGCTCGAGGTAAAATACTTTTTTCCATGCTAAGCATTTGCGCAACTTTTAAAGCACTGCCTTTCATTGTTTTTAATCCGTTATAAATGTCTTCAGCATTAGATTCATTTAAGTTTTCTTTTGCTTTTTCTTCTGAGGTTATTAATTTTTCGCCATAATATTTCATGTAATTAACTCCAACCTTTGCGCCAGTTTGAATTAATTTTGTTGCTCTTTGAATTTTTGATGTTGGAATTCTATCAATTGTTTTCATATTGGCTAAAGTTTAAAATTCATTTTCTCTTTTAGTAAAAACTTACCTAAATCTATAAAGCTCTTTACCGGTGTGGTATTGATGATATCAAAACTAGCATGAACACCTGTCTCTTATACACATCTGACGCTGCCGACGATCTACTCTGTGTAGA
>OLID01000594.1_pt1 | contig 14204 bp, 10 predicted proteins | sample 1609361 | NCBI WGS metagenome assembly OLID01 (sample SAMN05416778, study PRJEB24817) | seawater metagenome | isolation source: Sea water | place: Canada:Atlantic | collected 2013-07
GATCTACACAGAGTAGATCGTCGGCAGCGTCAGATGTGTATAAGAGACAGAGTGTGTAAAGCTGGTTGATTAAATAAATCTCTAATATTATTCACAAAATTTAATGCTGATTGATCATTAGAATTAAAAATTGAGTTTCTGTAAAAAGCAGTTAATTGACTTCCAGGAGCAAATTCCCACCAGTAGTTTAAATCTAAATTCCAACTATTATAATTTACATCATGACTTCCTGTATAATTGTGACTATCTAATGTTCCGCTTGAATTTAAATTATAATATTGACTATCGTATTTTACAGTTTGCCAATAATGTCTAAACGATAATGATATTAAAGATTTTGTGCTTAAACTATATTTACCTGATAAAACATTTTCATAAGAATCAGAACCTCTTTTTCCAAAAATGATATCATTGCTGTCATCATTTACATATCCAATCGAATTATTATTACTATCAAATTTAAATTTATAAACAAAAGACAGTTTATTACTGACACGATATCTAGGTCCAACTTCAAAACCAAATCTTGTTTGATCTGTATCTAATACTTTTCTTGCATTTGCTTTTAAATCAAAGGCAAACTTTTTCCTAAAATCTGTAGAAATAAACCCATCAACATCAATTTCAGGATTTCTCTCTAAATAAATCCCTTCAGAAATGTCTCTTCGTGGTTCAAAGAAATCTTTTTGCTTTCCAAGTTTTCCTTTTACATTGAATCCAAAAGAAAAGCGTTTGTTTGTGTTTGCAAAAATTCCGAACCTATAACTGTTTCCCGTATAAACTCCAGGATTGTATAAAAAGCTATTAAAGAATCTGAAGTTAACCCTAAAGCTATTATACTTTCCTACTGGTTGTAAAATTCTATAACTACCCATTGCATAAATGGTTTGCTGGTTGTTTCTTCTTTGAAAACCGATATCGTTATAATTAAACTTATCATCTTCCATGTTATAGCCAACTTCACCTTGCCAGTTTCCAGAAATTTTAGCAATACTAGAATCAAAAGCGTAGCCAGTTTCTGTGGTACCGTTTTCTTTTATATTACTTGATTTTAGATATCCATCTATAAAATAAGTATTTGATTTATTTGTTAAGTGATATAATAGACCTGTTACATTAGCGTCTCTGAAAGAACCTTCTCTTAATACATTTGTATTTATAAAAGTTACGGTAGAGTTTTCGCTTAGCTGTTGATCTAAAACCAAAACATTATAATTTGCAAATGGTTCTGTGACTTTTTTGTAGAATTCATCTACAGTTGTTGATCCTTGTGTAATAGTTCTTTTAATTGTAGCATGAGTTTCATCAGTAATAGCGTTGAAAAAACCAATACCTAAACCGCCTTTTGTTCTTCCAGAAACTTTTAAAGCATTTAGCATGTTTACTTTATCTGGATTTAAATAGACATCTTCATTTGCGGTTAAATTATCATCAGCAGCATAATACCCAACAGGTCTGTTTCCAATTCTTCTAGAGTAAAACATTCTTCCTTTATTGAATAATTCTGTGCCTTCTGTAAAAAATTGTCTTTGTTCATTAAACCGTTGTTCAAATGGACCAAGATTTAAAGTGATATTATCAAAAGCGGCTTGTCCAAAATCAGGAACCAAGGTTAAATCTAATGTAAAGTTTTCTGTAATTCCGTATTTTAAATCCAATCCAAAGTTGTGGTTGTATTCTGTTTCACCATCAAAATGAGAAACGGCGGTTGATGCATATGGATAGAAGCTTAATCGAGTTGGTGGGTTGATGTCCCGAATTCCTTTTAAGATTCCATCATATTGTGTTTTTTTACCAATTGTATTATCTATATGATTCCAAGTGTATTGTGCATTCTGATTAATTATTTTTCTTAAAAATTGAATGCTCCAAGTTTGTACTTTTTGATTTGAAAAACGTAATGCAGCATAAGGGATCTTCATTTCTACAGACCAACCATTTTTTAAAACTTTAGTTGCGCTTTTCCAAACTGCACTCCAACTTCTATCTGGCCTTCTACTATCAGAAACTTTTGCATCTAATTGAGTACCAGTAATCATAACGTCAAATGATGTTGCGTTTATGCCATCATTATTAGGGTTTAGAATTAATGAGAAATAATCAGCTTGCCCGTCATTATCTCTACTAGTAAATTCACTAGCAATTTTAGAAGGATTTGGGTCATACATCATTGCAGCTACATAAATTGCTTCATCATCGTATAAAACTCTTACTTCAGTTTTAAAATCAGGGTTTTCTTTTTCACCATTATTGGGTTCTAACATCACAAAATCTTTTGCAATTTCTAGACCTTTCCAAGCATCGTCATTCAAGATACCGTCAATCTTTGGTGCTTTGTTGTTGCTACGTTTTATGTTTAATGTTTTCTTTGGGATATCACTTTGAGAATAAAGAAAGGTACTTGTAAGAAGGGAGATTATAATTAAGAATTTTGAGCTCTTAGTCATCATTATTTATAATAGTTAGTTTGTTTAGCAAAAATATTTAGGTTTAATTTTAATTATCATAAAATCTTGTTAATTTCTTGGTTGATTTACTTATTTATTAAGACTTTATTTTTCTATGTTATTTTATAAAAATTGCTGTGCTATTCTAATTTGAATTTGTATTTTTGTCGCGTTAAAAAACATTCTTAAAAATGAATTTACACGAATATCAAGGAAAAGAAATCTTAAATAGCTTTGGCGTTAGAATTCAACGCGGTATAGTAGCTAACAATCATAAAGATGCTGTAGATGCAGCCAAACAATTAACAGTAGAAACTGGTACAAGCTGGTATGTTGTTAAAGCACAGGTTCATGCAGGTGGACGTGGAAAAGGTGGTGGAGTTAAGTTGGCAAAAAACTTATCTGAAGTAGAATCAATTTCTAATGATATTATTGGAATGATGTTGGTGACACCTCAAACTTCTGCTGAAGGGAAAAAAGTAAACCAAGTTTTAATCTGTGAGGATGTATATTATCCTGGAGATTGTGAACCAGAAGAGTATTACATTTCTGTTTTATTAAATAGAAATACGGGTAAAAATATGATTATGTATTCTACTGAAGGTGGAATGGATATTGAAACTGTGGCAGAAGAAACTCCACATTTAATTTTTACTGAAGAGATAGATCCTTTATTAGGATTAATGCCTTTTCAAGCACGTAAAGTAGCCTTCAATTTAGGGTTATCTGGAGTTGCATTAAAAGAAATGGTAAAGTTTGTAACAAACTTATATACTGCATATGTAAAATCTGATTCTTCAATGTTTGAGATCAATCCAGTATTAAAAACATCAGATTCTAAAATTATGGCTGTTGATGCTAAAGTAACTTTAGATGATAACGCATTATACAGACATAAAGATTATGCACAAATGCGTGATTTACGTGAAGAGAATCCTATTGAAGTAGAAGCAAATGCTGCTGGTTTGAATTATGTAGATTTAGACGGTAATGTTGGATGTATGGTGAACGGAGCTGGTTTAGCAATGGGAACTATGGATTTAATTAAGCAAGCTGGTGGAGAACCTGCAAACTTTTTAGATGTTGGTGGAACTGCTGATGCACAACGTGTTGAAACAGCATTCGGAATTATCTTAAAAGATCCTGCTGTAAAAGCAATTTTAGTAAATATTTTTGGTGGAATTGTGCGTTGTGATAGAGTAGCGCAAGGAGTTGTTGATGCATATAAAAATATGGGAGACAAAATTAATGTGCCTATTATTTGTAGATTACAAGGAACAAATGCTGTTGAAGCAAAAGAATTGATTGACAATAGCGGAATGGAAATTATTTCTGCTACAGAATTTCAAGAAGCTGCAGATAAAGTTGCTGAAGTATTGGCTTTATAAGTTAAGACTCTTAGAAAATATATTTAGAAAAACGCCTCACAATTTGTGAGGCGTTTTTTATTCCATAAAATTAATAAAGCAAAGTGTCAATTTTTTGATTTAAATTGCTGAATCGTATTTTTTAAAAACTTAACTACATGAAAAAACTGATATTCTTAATTTTATTTCCGTTTTGTTTAACAGCACAAGAAACACCAAACTCAATATTATTTTGGGATTCTTTGCAAAGTCATTGCGGAAAAGCATACGAAGGTGAAATTATAGCTGGTGGAAAAGCTGGTGATGGTTTTGTTGGAGAAAAATTAGTAATGCATTTTCGTTCTTGTGAAAAGAATACCATTAGAATTCCGTTTTTTGTTGGAAAAGATAAATCTAGAACATGGGTTCTAACAAAAAATGAAAAGAACTTAATTACTTTAAAACACGATCACAGACATAAAGACGGCTCAGAAGATAAAATCACACAATACGGAGGTTCTAGTCCAAATACAGGTTTAGCGAATATTCAATTCTTTCCAGCTGATCAACATACATCAAGTTTAATATCGTACGCTTCAAATAATGTGTGGTGGATGACCATTGATAAAAAATCATTTACATACAATCTTCGTAGAATAGGAACCGAACGTTTGTTAACTGTAAAGTTTGATTTAACCAAAGAGATTAAAATACCAAGTGCTCCTTGGGGAAGTAAAGATTAAAATGTATTCATAAAAAAAGCCTCACAATTATTGTGAGGCTTTTTTATTTGATAAGAATCAATTATTTAATTTCATAAACCCAGGCTTCATCAATATCATAATCATCAGACAGATCTAAAGACTCTAAATAATTATATGATTTTGTAAGTGTGCTAAAAGCCTGTAAACTAAGTAGGTAATTCCCTTTACTGCTTTTTACAATTGAAGTTTTATATCCTTTGTTATTTAACCTTTTTTGATGTGCATTGGCATTAGATGCAATTGCATAACTAGCAATCACAACTAAATATGGGTTTTTAACAGTAATTTTAGTTTCTGTAACAATTGGTTTTACTTCTTCAACTTTCTTTTCTAATTTAACTTTAATCTCAGAAATAATAGTATTTATTTTTGCAACCTGATTTGTAGGGTATGTTTCTTCAGTATTTAATTTCGCTGCTTTTAAATAATATGTTTTAGCTTCATCGTACTGTTGCTTTTTAAAGAAAGCATCTGCAGTTTCAATTTCTTTTTTATAAGCAGTATTATCATCAGAACAAGAAGTGAAACCAATTGCTAATACAAATAAAAGTGAAAAAATAAACGTTTTTTTTGTGAATGTGTTTTTCATAAGAAAAAGATATTAAATATTTTGAATAAAAGTAAGCATTATTTTTTGATTGAATAAAATATCTTTTATTGAAAATGTATCAAATTTAGAAAGTTATTTCATCATTTTTCGCTAATGTGTTTTTAGAAGCTTTGTTGCGTTGTTTCAGCACTGAATTTACTAAATAAAACACAAACCAGAGGAAATTCCATAGGATTTCCCGAGTACACTCAGAACTAGCAATTAATTATACAAGGTGTTATACCTAGTTAATTCTTGAAAATTACTCCTGATTTCATTACAAATTGAACGTTTTGTAAAACACTAATATCTTTTAGAGGATCACCATCAACAGCAATTATGTCAGCTATCTTCCCGTTTTCTATAGACCCAATTTTATCATACATGCCCAATAATTCTGCAGCATTTATAGTGGCTGATTTAATTGCTTCTTCACTATCCATTCCATATTTCACCATTATTACGAACTCTCTTGCATTTGTACCATGTTTACTTACTCCCGAGTCTGTGCCAAAGGCAATATTTACCTTGCCTTTTAAAGCTCTTTTAAAAGATTTTTCAACTACTGGAACTACTTGTTTAATTTTTTGGAGTATTGCAGGAGGAATGTTTTTATTAATTTCCATTTCTTCGCTCAGCCAAACACCTGCTAGTAATGTAGGAACAAAATAAGCGTTCGTTTTCTTAAAAAGTTTAACAGATTTATCATCTAAATATGAGCCGTGTTCTATAGAATTAACACCCGCTTTTAATGCAGCGTTTATACCATCTGCAGAATGAGCATGTGCAGCTACTTTTCTACCAAGAGAATGCGCAGTTTTTACAATTGATAGCAACTCTTCGTCTGTTAATTGTTGTCCAACACCAGCCGAGGTATTGCTTAATACACCGCCAGTCGCTGTAATTTTAATAACATCTGCTCCTTGCTTTACAAGGGCTCTAACCGCTCTTCTACAGTCATCTGCTCCATCACATACACCAACACTTTTATCAAAAGCTTTCTGTATTTGAGGTCTATATCCGTGAGAATCCCCGTGACCACCTGTAGCTGATACTGCTGCAGTTGCAGAAATAATTCTTGGACCTTCAATGATTCCTTTTTTTATAGCACTTTTTATAGCATTAATATTCGTATAACTATTTGCACCTAAATTTCTTACTGTTGTAAAACCAGCGGCTAATGTTATTTTTAAATATGGAATTGCAGCAAATGCAAAATCCTCATCATTAAGTGTTGTCCATTCGTGTGGGTTTTTTTTAGGGTCACGTTCCCCATCAATATGGGTATGCATGTCTATAAACCCAGGCATTATAAACTTTTTGCTAAGATCTACAATTTTAACATTATCATTAATAAATCCTAAATCAGTAGGGCTTAGAAACCCGTCTTTAATACTAGAAATCACACCGTTTTTAATAACTAGTGTTTTATTTGTACTAACACCCTCTCCAGGTACAGCAAGTAATTTTCCTGCATGAATAATAGTAATGTCCTGAGCATAGAGATTAGAATGTGTGATTGATAATATAAAGGCAATAAATAAAATTGTTTTAAATAGTTTCATAATTTCTATTGGGTGCAACGTGTTATATGGTGAACAAAGTTCTCGTTTATAGTTCTCTGTTTCCGGATAATAGGAACTTTTGCTCCTGTTTATCAATTTTTATTAAAGATACTAAAAATGTTTTTAGAATTAATTTTATAATAGAATTACAGATGTCTTTTCAATACTTCAATTTCATCTCTAAATTGTGCAGCAGTTAAAAAGTCTAATGCCTTTGCTGCTTGTTCCATATGTTTACGCGTATCTCTAATCCGCTTTTCAATCTCAGGCTTTGGTAAGTATTCTAAATCTGCTTCTGCAGCTTTAGAAATGGCAGTATCATATTGATATGAACTCACGGCCTTTTTGGTTAAAGTATCATCAATAGCTTTGGTAATCTGAGTAGGTGTAATATTGTTTTTGGTATTGTATGCTACTTGTTTTTCTCTTCTTCTGTTGGTTTCATCCATGGTTTTTTGCATGCTGTTGGTAATTTTATCTGCATACATAATTGCCAAACCATTTACATTTCTTGCAGCTCTACCAATTGTCTGCGTAAGTGATCTATGTGAGCGTAAAAACCCTTCTTTATCAGCATCTAAAATAGCAACTAAAGAAACCTCTGGTAGGTCTAAACCTTCTCGCAATAAGTTTACACCAATCAAAACATCAAATTCACCTCTTCGTAATCCTTGCATAATTTCTACACGTTCTAGTGTATCTACATCTGAATGAATATAACGACAACGAACTTGAATTCGAGTTAAGTATTTTGCCAATTCTTCTGCCATTCTTTTGGTTAATGTAGTTACCAAAGTTCGTTCGTCTTTTTCAACTCGAATCTGAATTTCTTCTATTAAATCATCAATTTGATTTAAGCTTGGTCTGATTTCAATAACTGGATCTAACAACCCTGTTGGACGAATTACTTGCTCCACAAAAATCCCTTCTGTTTTTTGCAATTCGTAATCTGCTGGCGTTGCAGAAACATAAATAACTTGATTCTGAATTTCTTCTAATTCTTCAAACTTTAAAGGCCGATTGTCCATTGCTGCAGGCAAACGAAAACCATACTCAACCAAATTTTCTTTTCTGCTTCTATCGCCACCATACATTGCGTGTGTTTGCGGAATGGTAACGTGGCTTTCATCAATAATCATTAAATAATCTTCTGGAAAATAATCTAACAAACAGAACGGTCTTGTGTTTGGTTGACGACCATCTAAATAACGAGAATAGTTCTCAATTCCAGAACAATACCCCAATTCACGCATCATTTCTAAATCGAATTCTGTGCGTTCTTTTAATCGTTTTGCTTCTAAATGCTTGCCAATTTCTTTGAAATAATCTACTTGCTTTACCATATCTTCCTGAATTGCATGAATGGCGTTTTGCAACACATCTGGCGAGGTTACAAATAGATTTGCAGGATAAATGGTGAGTTCAGTATATTTTTCTATAATGGCATTCGTTTCCATATTAAAAGACTCTATTTCTTCAATTTCATCACCAAAAAAATGCACGCGATATCCGTTATCTCCATAAGATGGATAAATAGTAACCACATCACCTTTTACTTTAAAAGTTCCGCTTTTAATTTCAAATTCAGTTCTAGAATATAAGCTAGTAACTAATTGATGTAAAAATTTTGTTCTAGAGATTTGTTGATCAACTTCAATCGGAATTACATTCTTTTTAAACTCTGTCGGATTTCCAATTCCGTATAAACATGAAACTGAAGCAACAACCAACACATCTCGTCTTCCAGAAAGTAGGGAAGAAGAAGTGCTAATTCTTAAGCGCTCAATATCTTCATTGATTGATAAATCTTTTTCAATATAAGTTCCTGTAACAGGAATGTAGGCTTCTGGTTGATAATAATCGTAATACGAAACAAAATATTCTACAGCGTTGTCTGGAAAGAATTGTTTAAACTCAGAATATAATTGTGCTGCTAAGGTTTTGTTATGCGCCAAAACCAACGTTGGACGATTTATTTTTTCAACGACATTAGCAACTGTAAACGTTTTTCCAGAACCCGTAACTCCTAATAAGGTTTGATATTTTTCTTCTCCAAGAATTCCTTCAGTAAGCTGTTTGATCGCTTCCGGTTGATCTCCAGTTGGTTTAAATTTTGAATGTAATTGAAAATCCATAAAGACAAAAATACCAATTAAGAAATGGAATCTAAAAGAACTGATACTTAATTTCTAAGCAAACTAAAATTACCCGTTTCTTTTCTAATATTCCCGTTGATGTCTTCTAAAACAGCATTAAACCAATAATCATTTGACGGTAGTTTACTCCCGTTATACGTTCCGTCCCAACCATTTCCGTCTTTATCTGTAATTAATGCAACAACTTTTCCGTAGCGATCAAAAATCTCTACTCTAGCAGATTTGTAAAAAGTATTATTAGCACCAAGAATTTTCCAAGTATCATTTACACCATCATTATTTGGTGTAAAATGTCTTTGGAAAAATAAGAAGGATAGCTTTTGGCTATTAGCAGTTCCACAACCATTTATATCACGAATGTAAACCGTATTAATACCCGGTTTTACATCATTATAAGTAAACGTTAAATTATTTGATCCTTTTCTAAAACTAGCTAAACCTGTATTGTTTATTGCGTATTCATAATCTCCAATCCCAGATATATTTATTGTGAGTGTGTTTGAAAAAGGATTTTCTTGATCATCAATTAATTTTGTTGAAACAATCAATGCTTTGTTTGATTCTAAAACAGAAAATGTATTGTAACCTGTAGTAAAAGTATCATCTGTTGCATCGTTCATGTTATTTGTATACGCTGTATAGGCTTCAACTCTATAAGCTCCTTGTACGTTTGCTTTGTGTATTGCATTGGTTGCTCCGGTAATTAAATTTCCATTCAAAAACCATTGATAAGTATCTGTTGAGTTGCCTGTAAATCCATTTAAATCGATGGTGATTTGTTGTGGATTATCAATAGGATTGTTTACACATAAATACATTGATGTTGTGTTTCCTTGTGGAACAGGGCGTGTATTTACAAATATTTTAAATTGCCCAATTCCTGAACAAGCATTTGATCCTTTAGTAGAAATACGAACAAATACATCAGCGTTATTTGTAAATAAATCATCTTCAAAAGGAGCTATTATTTGATTTGTTTGTAAAGATGCATCATTTGCGGTTCTGTAATATTCAAAATTATGAGTTGTATTAGAAAATGCTCCGCTAGAATTGCCGATAATTTCAGCAGTTTTAAGATTAAAATCATAATTAGTATTTCCTGAGCCTAAACTATTTCTTGAATCAGGAATATTTGTATTTAAATCTAATTCGCTTAAATATAAATCAGGGTATGTTGTTAAAGAAGTTGCATTTGCTTTTAATTCTATTATTCCATCTTCATAACAGCCAGTTGTATCGTTAGTGATTCTTGTGACTAATTTATGATTTCCAGTATTTGTTGAAACTGTATTTATGTAAGCAACTTCATTTATAATTGGCGAGCTAAAATTAAGATCAGTAGTTTCGAAAAAAGTAACTGAAAATCCAGCAGTATTATTTGTCAATGCTGCTTCTTTAGATTGTAAATTAAATGTTGTGATTCCGTCAACTGTATTCGCATCAATATCACATTGTTCGTAAACAGGAATCGCAATAATTGTTGGTTTTGGTACAAATAATATTTCTACAGAGCCATTGTATTTTAATGTTCTTCCGCAAGTATCATTAATCGTCATTTCTAAATTATAGGTTCCAGAGCCATAATTTGTGTAGTCAATAGAAATTGCTCTAGTTGTAATATTTACACTTGGATCACCAGCTTTTGTCCATTTAAAAGTTGAACCAGCTATTCCAGTTAACTCAGGTTCAAAGCTAAATGTATTTCCAATACAGACCTGTTGAGTTCCTAATGTTAAATCGATAGATTTAGTATCACTATCTAAAATTTTTACTGGTGAAAAGAACGATTGAATAAAGGGAGGTAAACCTTGTGTGGCAACTCCAACTCCTAAATCAATTTTATCTTCTGTATACGTAACATTTGTAGCGTCTTCTTCAGGATTTTCAATAACGTCTAAGAATTGTGTTCCGATTTGATAAGAAACAGGAGTAATTGCGTAAATCTTTCCATCAACAGCTAATTGTAAAGCGCCTCTATACCCAATTTGAGAGTGAATTAAATTTTTAGAATTCGCAATGTTATTTTGTGTTAAATCAAATTGAAATAATTTATTGTTTGTACCGTCATAAGTTGATGTGTATAGTTTTGAAGAAGATTGAGAAAATTCAATTCCATAATGCGCACCGTCTGAAGATGCATTTGCTAAAATAATTGCAGTATTACTAACAGAGCCATTAGATGTATCAAAATCATAAAGAGCTAAGCTTCCATTTCCTGGACCTCCATTAGAGCCACCTCTAAAAGTATAGTCAGCAACAGCTATTTTTTTTCCATCAGGAGAAACTTTTAAATAGCCTCTTCTATCTTTTAAAGTATAATTTGTTGTGCTAATTATTGGATTAGCTGTGTCAACACCAGTTCCATTAATTTTATATGCATAAAACTGATTGTTTACAGTTGATAGTATCCAAATTGTATTACAATCATCACCTTGAACCGCTGTAACTTTTTCTGACCAGTTATCATCTTTCCCTTTTCCAAAAGAAAGGTTGATTGGTCCATTAATAACTTCTCCTTGGCCATTATTTTTTGTGATGTCAATAGTGTAGTAATTAAACCCCTGTCCATCTTCAATTTTAATCCAATTTCCTGTTGCATCACTTCCAAATAAAGGGCCATCATCAACAGTAAATAAATAATAAATAGTAGCATCAGTAGGATGTGGAACAACTAGCGCAGATTGTGTACTTGATGGATTTCCGTTTAAATCGTTTGCTAACAAACCATTACTGTATTTCATTACTTGATGTGTACTGTCGTAAACAGTAGTTCCATCAGAATAAAAAAGTAACTTTCCAGTTTTGTCAGAAATAGTAGAGCACCCCTCAAGTGTTTCTAATTGTCCGTCATTTAAAACAACTGGAGATCCAGAAGAAAAATCTAAACCAGCTTTTTGCCCAAAATACCAATAATTAGCTTCTTTTTGCCCGTAAGTAGATAAGGTAATTAAAAAAATAAGTACACTTAAAATTCTTCTCATTTGACGGTTTTCTTTTCAACGTCAAATATAATAGAAAAGTATTATAAATCTCTCTTTTTTAATAATCTGTATGACATGTAAATAAAGATTACTGTCCAAACAGAAACGATTAGTATGTCTGTAAAATGTACACTGGATTTATCTAAAAAACTTTCTCCAATTTGATTTGCGATAGATCTAACAGCTCCAAGCCCAGAAAAAGGCTCTTTAATTAAATTTGCCATTGCTTCTAAAGGAAGAAATTGCATAATGTTATTTACACTTTCTGTAATGTTGTCTTCATTTCTAAAAGAATAAAATAAATACCCTTTAAACATGCTTTCAACAATTAACCATACTACCATTGCACCAACTGCGAATGCAGAACGTTTTACAAGTATTCCTAAAAATAATCCGAAAGAGAAAAAACCGACAAGCTTGATGAAAAAGGCAAGTAAAAATTCTAATCTAGAAAAGATAATCCTCAACTCATTAAAATCAGAATATATAAAACCTAAGATTAAAGAAGTAATAAATACAAAAAGCGTTGATATGGCTGCAAAAACAAGAACTGTGTAAAATTTAGAAAGGATAAACTCTTTCTTGCTTAAACCGTCAATAAGATTTTGTTTTAAGGTTTTATTACTGTATTCATTTGCCATCATTGAAACAATAACAAGTAGTAAAAAAAATTTGAAAATTGCAGCTAAATACGTATTGAAATGCCAGATGTAGGGAAAGTTAAAAATCCCTTGATCAGCTAAATGAAATTTTATAGGACCAATGTCAAATTTTATGGCAGCGATTAGTGCAATTGAAGTTAACAATCCGAAATAAATGATTGATAAAACTTTACTTGCCTTATTGTGTTTTAATTTATGAAATTCTATATTTAGTAATCTAAACATGATGTTTTGTTTGAAAGTTGATTAATTGTTGTTTGTTAACGATAAGAATTGTTGCTCTAAACTTGGTTTACGTTTTACCAGATGAGAAAGTGTAATTCCATTTTCAAATAAAAATGCATTCATTTCTGAAGCAGACATTTCTTTATTTAAAGTAGCAATTAAAACTTCTTCTTCTTTTTTAACTGATGATATAGCTTCATGATTTTCTAATAATGCAGTTAATTGCTCTTCACTTTTATCAACTTTAAGTTCAAATAAACCATTAGAGGCAGTTAACTCATCAACTCTACCAGCATATAACTTAATTCCTTTTCTAATTACAACAACATGACTACACACTTTTTCAACTTCATCTAATAAGTGAGAGGCTAATAAAATTGTAGTACCATTTTTAGCAATTCCTTTTATAATTTGTCTAATTTCATGAATTCCTTGCGGGTCTAATCCATTTGTAGGTTCGTCTAAAATTAAAATTTCTGGATCGTTTAACAGTGCAGATGCAATAGCTAAACGTTGTTTCATTCCTAATGAAAAAGTTCTAAATTTACTATCTCTTCGTTCATAAAGATTTACAATTTTTAATTTTTCATCAATCTTATCAAATGAAACACCTTTAATCTTACAAATCAATTTTAAATTTTGACTTGCCGTCATGTACGGATAAAAATTTGGTCGCTCAATAATGGCACCAACTTTCTTTAAAGCATCATGTGTTGTTGAGGTTCCGTTAAACCAACTGAATTCTCCAGAAGTTCTGTTTACAACATTTAAAATGATTCCTAAAGTGGTAGATTTTCCACTTCCGTTTGGACCTAAAATTCCGTAAACATTTCCTTTTTGAATATCAAAAGAGAGATTGTTTACAGCGTGTACAGGACCATATTTTTTGTCTAAGTTTTTAAGAGATAAGATTGTTTCCAAAGAAATTGTTTTAGTCGATTATGAATATTCGACGAACAAGTTACGGAAATGTTACTGTTTTATATGATTTTATTTGTAAGAAAGGAAATGATTAATAATTATCAAAATCGTAATCATCATAGGATTCAAATTCATCATCAGAAAAATCATTCTCGTTTTTCTCTGCAACAAATTCTTTTTCAGGTGCTTCGTCTGGAACATCACCAATAGACATAATAACTTTAGGCTCAGTTAATAATTCATTATTGCAATCAACAACTTCAACATAAAAAGACCACATTTTAAAGAAATCGTACACGTAAATCAGTTTATCATTAACGTTTGGTAACGTTTCTTTTAAAATGCAAGTGCTCATCGAAATTGCATCTCCAAATTCAGACATATTAAAAAGCGGAATTTCTTCACCTTGATTCCATTCAAAATCGGTTCTGTAAAACGATGCCATTTCTTGACCATTAAAGCCAAAAGTTTTTGCAATAAATAAGTGTAACTCTTCTAAATCTGTCTCTTATACACATCTCCGAGCCCACGAGACAGGCAGAAATCTC
>OLID01000596.1_pt1 | contig 14166 bp, 12 predicted proteins | sample 1609361 | NCBI WGS metagenome assembly OLID01 (sample SAMN05416778, study PRJEB24817) | seawater metagenome | isolation source: Sea water | place: Canada:Atlantic | collected 2013-07
CGAGATTTCTGCCTGTCTCGTGGGCTCGGAGATGTGTATAAGAGACAGAAATACTTCATATTATTTTTCAGTTTAAATTATGACACAAAAGTACGCCATTCCAAACTAATTCAGTGTGTCTAAATTGTTAAGTTATAAACAAGAAAAGCGCCTATTGGCGCTTTTCTCTTAACTAAACTGATTTAGTATATTAATGCATTTGTTCATCTTCAATTTCTTCTTCAGGAGGAAATAGTTTTTCAGCATTTTTTATGCCTTGATATCTATCTAGCATATCTTCCAATTGAGAAATTGTTAAGCTTTTTGCAATTATTTTTTTGTCTTTGTCCAACACGAACACTTTCGGTGTTGAAAAGATATCATACGTTTGCTGATAATTCAACGATTCAATTGTTGTGTATTTTGGCACGAAAGCTCTTGCATCTTCCATCGCAGCTTTGTATAAAGAATTGGTTACCGCAACATTAATAAATTGCATATTGTGCTTGTGAATGAAGGCTTTCCATTTGTCAAAATCTTTATCGATGGCCTTTCCAACTGCATAAATTTCGATATTACGTTCTTTGAATTTCTTCTCATACAAAGTCTGTAACTTTGGAGTAATCGTTTTGCAATGACCACATTCTGGATCCCAAAAATACAAGATTGTATATTCCGCATCTACATTATAAAGGTTTACCCAATTTACATCTGTGGTATCTCTCAGAATGATATTTGGTGCTTGAGCACCCATGACTAAACGTTTTTGAGTAGTCACTTTTTCACACAATGTTTCTAATTTGTCAGCAGGCATCCAGTGTGCTTTTTGCTTTCCATTTTCATCTAATGAACAATAGTAACGCTCACCCATCATGACAAATACTTTGTCCATTCCCATGATTTTACTTTGTTCGTAGGTACTTGTTATCCATGAAACCGTATATTGATACATTTCAGATTTTGGGTCAAATTGATCACACAATTTAAACGCATAATACAATACCGTATCCCAATGTTGAATCATCATGTTTTTACTGAAATAATTTTCAATTTTATTATGAAAAACAGGAGTTCTTACTAATCGGTCATCTGAAAAATCGATGTTGTCAAAGTAGTGCGCTCGGAAATAGTTGAATTTGAAGTTTGAGTCAATCATGTTTCCAGCTTCATCCCTCGGTATTTCAGGAATTTCAATATCCATTGACATTTTTACAATTTTCCCAACCAATTTGTCCGCATTGTTCTTAACAAGATCCTTTTGGTATTTAGTGACTTTTTCAGTTGTTTCATCAATATTGGCAGTTATTGTTTTATACTGAGTAGATTCAACAGCGAATTCTTTTCGTTGTTCAACCAATTGACTCGCTTTTTGGCGTTCACTTCCAATGAACTTCACATATGCTAAAAAGATTTTGTTCTCTTCGGATTTTTTAATTACCGCACTTCCAACAAGGTCATTCTTGTTGGCCTCAATATTTATCTCTTCATTATTGTAAATAAACTCGAGCATTTTTTGTCCGGGTAGAAACAATGCAAAAATCCCTGGTTTATGCTTGGATCCATCAAACTCTACAATTCCTTTTTTTACTTCCGCAGTGTCTGCATAATACAATTTAGCACCGTGATAGCGAACTAGGTTTACGATAGTATCGTTTTGACCTTCCAGTTTAAATCTGATTTTTTGTGAAAATAGAGTCGAAGTGGTTAAAATGACCGCAAGTAATAATAAGTATCTCATAATTGAATGATAATTTCTTTAAATGTATTTGTATTCTACTTGAAAATTGAATTTATATTTAAGATTAACATTTCTTTAACGTCTAAAACTCTTTAAAGATTCCTTTCTTGGCAGTTCTATAACTCGCAATTGTAAAAAGGGCATAGGCTAAAATTAACGCACCAATACTTCCAAGTGTAATTTCTTTGTCAATATACAATCCGCCTGTTTCAAACATACTATCCAAAAAGTATTTAAATATGAAAAAGGTAAAAAGTCCTAGACTGGCTACGATTCCAAATATTTTAACAAAATTGATAAAGAACTTACGAATGATTTCGTGTGGATGATATCCTATTCTTAATAAAGTCCTTACTTCATATGCATTTCGTGACATGAGTAATTGCATGTATTGAATTAGAACCAATCCCGAAACAAATACAGCGATGACTGATATTCCTAAAACGACTAAAAAAAGTGTCCCGACCATACTTTTTAAACGACCGACCACCATTTGGGCATTTTTGGATTCTAAACCGCGTTTGATTAATAATTCTTCAACCAATCCAAATTCGCTTTCTTCACCCGAAATCATGATTTGAGTGATTTTTTGCTCTTTGCCGTCAGAAAACAATGCGTTTCCGTATTTCATAAAACTACCAGGAACTAGTAGAGAAGAGACTTCATTTGTAAAGCCAATAATTCGCGCATCAACATATTCTTTTTTCGTATTGTCGTCATTAGATAGTTTAAATTTGAACTTGATATCTTTGGCCAAATCGTCCGATACTTGGGGGATTCCGCTTGCGCTCATGAATGTATTTAGCATTACCAAAAATTCACGAGGCATTATAATTGGAACAAATTTATCTCCTTCTTTCCATTTCCAATTAATGTTTTTCACATCCAGAAACTCCTGGTCAACAGTCTGAATAAACACATCCGATCGAAAGTAAGGAACCAACGGATCATCTGTTTGAAAGGAAACATCAAAATTATTCGAAATCACGGGTTTTACATCGCGAATAAACGGTTCCGATTTAATTTTTTGTAGTTCTTCTGGACTGAAATCAGTTCGAGTTAATTTTAATGAACTTGAATTTGATACCTTTTTCTGCACCATAATAGTATTTGGACCAAGAATATCGGCTCCTTCACCAAATTCATTTACCTTAATTAAATAGTGAATCGAAGTAATCAGAAATGTAATTCCCATAAAAGCACCAATCATAGCTATGACCAGTTGCTTTCTATCTTGATTTTTGAAAAGCAGTTTGTTTAGCATGATTATAGTTTTAGTTCGTGGTCAAATGAGTATCCATGATTTTCGCCTAAAGTTGTAAGTACAAATCCGGCGTTTTGTTCTATTGTTCTATCGTGAATCATTTTCAAGCATCGTTCTGTATTTTCAATGTCTAAATGTGAAAACGGTTCATCCATAATTAACCATCTAAACGGTTGAATTAGCGCTCGGATGATTGCTACTCGTTGTTGCTGTCCCATGGAAAGTAAGCCACATTCTTGATTCCATTTATCGCCAATTTCCAATGCCTCTAGCATTTGAATAATTTCCATTTCAGAATACAAATTGGTCAATTGATTTTTGATCAATAAGTTTTCTTTTACTGTAAACTTTGGAAATAATTGCAAATCTTGGAACACCACGGCAACTTTCGTTTGTCTTATTTGAGCCCAATCATTTGGTGAAAACGTTGCGATATTTTTATCATCGTACATTATTTCCCCAGAATAATCAGTACGAAGTCCAATTGTTGTTGTTGTAAAAGTCGATTTTCCTTTTCCACTTGATGCGTTCAGCATAATGCGTTGTCCTTCGTTTAATTCAATAAAACTACCCCAAATACTATTGTCGTTGTGCGCAATAGATGCGAGTGGGGTAGGAAGAACTTTGTTGAGTGTGATTTTCATGTTTGAATGTTTGGGGAGGTAATTTCAAATATCATTCCAAATTATGTGTGCATAGTTTAATTCACTTTTTTGTGAACTTCTTTTTGAATCAAATTTGCCATTGTTAAATTGTCTGAAAAGTCAATCCATACGGCTTCTGGATGCTTTTTAAACCACGTGATTTGTCGCTTGGCATAATTGCGTGAATTCTGTTTTATTTTTTCCACTGCGTGATCAAGATTGCATTTTCCATCAATGAAATTGAACAGTTCTTTGTATCCAACAGTATTTAATGAAGCAAGTGTTCTGTGATGAATAACGGATTTTACTTCTTCAAGCAATCCTTCGGACATCATTTTATCAACGCGCTGATTGATTCGATTGTACAGTTTTTCACGCTCGTGGTTGATAACAAATCGATGAACTTCAAAAGGTCGTTTTTTTGGCTTAGAGACCCGAAATTCGGAGAACGTTTTATTAGTAAGTCGAATTACTTCAAGTGCACGAATAACGCGCATTGGATTTTGTTGATCGACTTCTTCAGAATATACGGGATCTTTAGATTTTAATTCCTCGAGTAAGGTCTCAAGTCCAAACGATTGAAGTTCTTCATTTAATTGCTTTCGAATCTCCGATGAAGAAGGAATTGGATCAAGTCCAATACACAACGCATCTATAAACATTCCGGAACCGCCTGTAAGTACAATTACATCTTTCGATTGGAATTCCTTTTCCAAAATAGGAAGCGCTTCTTTTTCATATTGTGCTGCGGTAACTTCATCCGTTAAGACGTGTGAGTCAATGAAGTAATGTTTGATTCTATCTTGCTCGAATACTGATGGTTTCGCCGTTCCGATGGCTAGTTCTTTATAGAATTGTCGTGAATCGGCTGAAAAAATGCATGTATCAAATAGTTTAGCCAATTCAATACTCAATCCGGTTTTACCGCTGGCTGTTGGGCCTTCTATGACAATAAGATGTTTGATTTTTTCGTGTAAAGAGATTTATGATCATTAATACACAGCCGCCCATTCGAGGTATCTTTTCATTACCGCTTTGACATAGTGATATGTTACTTTACTTCTCATCATTCCATGGCGGACCACTTCATCTTGATAATATTCTTGTTTAGAGAGGTTTAGCAACATTTTCTCCACGTTATCGTCCCAGATATACGGATTGAGTCCGTGTTTTTTTGCCAATCGCTGTGCGTCTTTAATATGTCCACGACCTGCGTTATACGAAGCCATGGCGAATTTTTTTCGCTCTAATTCGTCCGTAACGTCAGTCCAGAATTTTTCATCAGCCATCAGTTTTTTAGCTCCACCCATAATTTGTACTTCTGGAGGTGAATCAGGATAAACACCGTAATGCGGACCAGTGTTTGGCATAAACTGCATCATTCCATAAGCTCCACCAAACGACAAAGCAGTTGGATTAAATTTTGATTCTTGATAAGAAATAGAAGCTAAAAGTCTCCAATCCCAACCACATTTTTCACCTGCTGCTTTAAAAGCATTGTCGAATTGTGAAATTGATTTCCCATTTAAACTTGTATAATCTTTACGCGCTCCTTGCGAGAACTTAGGTGATTCAAAGTATTTCTTTTTGATGTATTTATACGTTGATTTCTGCATAAATCCATTTAGCCACTCGTCTAATTTTACTTTCAATAAATGACTTGATTTTCTTAGTCCGAATGCCAATTTTTGTTCTACGGAAAGTTCCAAACCTGTGTAAAGATTATCAAAAAACTGCTCATTTACTTTGGCAACATTGTCTTCTGTAATGGTATAGTCAATAATTCCATCTGAAACCATTTCTATCAACTCTTCACCGCCAATGTTTCCTTGTAATCCTTCAAAGTAGATCGTATCACCAATTTCCTCCTGCAAATGCACCAGACGTTCATAGTAACTGGAGTTTTGCCAAACTTGAATATTTTTCTTTGCTAATTGAACAGGATTATTAAGCATTAAAGCCTTCCATTCGGCTTCCTTCATCTTTTCCCAGCCTTGTGGTTTACGTTGAACTAATACTTGCTGCGATTGCAAGAAAGGTGTAGAAAAGCTAATCACTTTATTTCTCTCACGTGTTACGGTGTAGTTGCAGGCGATTAAATCACCTTCACCACGATTCAACATAGAAATTAAACTGTCAAGGTTTTGAACAACTTTGATTTCCAGTTCTACTCCCATTTCTTCTGCAAACAATTTAAGTATCTCGTACTCAAATCCCATTTTCTTTCCTTTGTAGATAAAGTAAGATGTTGAACTGTTTTCAGCCAGAACAGTAAGTTTTCCTTTTTGTAAAATTTCTGGTAAGTCTATATTTACACTTGGTCTTTCAAAAGTTTCATCGTCAGGCTCAACTTCCATAACGCAAGCGTTAAGCAGCAAGGTTGCCACAAAAACGAAAGAGAATATTTTGAATAATTTATTTTTCAAAATGTAGGTGAGTTGTTCAATGTTTACTGTAAATTACTTAATAATCTGCGAGAAGTCCACTTTTTTGAAGGAATACTTATCCACAGTTTTGGGATTTAAAAATTTATATTTAAATGAAACTTCTTGAAATATGGAATAGCATCTGTCATAAAATCGTCAAAAGTTTGTTTTATTTCTGGGCGAAAATTAGTAAAAATTTCTGGTGCAGTGTGCAATCGATTTGAAAATGAAATACGTCTAGAAAGTCCTTTACATGCGAATTCTAAGCCATGTGCGTATTTGTAATTCTCTAACCAATTATCTTCCTTCATCTTATCCAATAAAAACAGAAAATGACGGTCGTTAAATTGAGTTCTGTCAATTTTATGTGAGTAGAATTCTTTCGTGAAATGTTCCAAGTTTTCATTTCGATAACTATTCCATTCGATTGCTAATAAATGATCAAAATATAGGTCAATTGCAATTCCCGAAATTTTTGGAAGGTCTTTTGTCAATTTTCGCTTTAATTCAAGGACCTTTGAGTGATTGTCAATATACGAGTCAATTGATCGATGTAATTTCACACCTTTTTGAACAATTTCGGGGTGATGATTTAACTTACTTCCTTTTATAAAGTCGCCATATATGTTAGCATACATGAGCTCAATGTCATTGTTGGAAAAGAATAGATGCCCTAAATAATTCATGCATTTAAAGTACAAAAAAAATCCCGATGTTTATTTTACATCGGGATTTGATTTTAATACTCGTCCTCGTTAAAGAGAAAATCTTCTCTCGACGGATAATCCGGCCAAATTTCTTCTATATTTTCATATATATCTCCTTCGTCTTCTAATGCCTGAAGATTCTCAACTACTTCAAGTGGCGCACCAGCTCTAATCGCATAATCAACCAACTCGTCCTTCGCTGCTGGCCACGGTGCATCTTCTAAATATGACGCTAATTCTAAAGTCCAGTACATAGTGCTTCCTTTTTAATCTGTTATTTCCGCAAAAGTAAATTTAATTTGAAAGATTCCAAATATTTATGGATAAAGTTTTACTAATTGTTGAAAATTCTACATTCTTGGTTTCCAAGGTTGTTCCACTGCTTTAAGGTCTAAAGTGAGCTTCCTACTTAATACAAACAAGTAATCACTCAATCGATTCACATACGCCATTACAATTTCTGACACTTGAGAGTTTTCGTTTAATTCAGAAATAATTCGCTCACTTCTTCTGCATACGCAGCGCGCAATGTGTACGTATGAAACCGTTGTATGTCCTCCTGGTAAAACAAAACTTGTCATTGGTTCCAATTTTTCTTCCATTGTATCGATCCAATTTTCAAGATTAGTTATATCCGATTCAACCAATTCAGGAAGTTTCATTTTTTGTTTCTCGGGATCTCTTGCCAACAATGCGCCGAGTGTAAAAAGGCGGTCTTGAATTTCGAGCAATTGATCAATATATTCGTTGTCAATTTCTTGATCTCGTATTAATCCGATGTACGAATTAAGTTCATCTATTGTTCCGTAAGCTTCTATGCGCAATGTGTTTTTCGGAACTCTTGTGCCTCCGATCAATTGGGTTGTACCTTTATCTCCTTTCTTTGTATATATCTTCATAACGATTTATTGAGCATTCAATTTTTCCAACTGTTTTTTTAATTCTTTGATACGGGTTGTTTTGCTAATTAAGCGAATATTATTTGCCGTTTCTGTGTAATATTTGTGTTTGTTTTCAAGGAAGTCAAGTTGAAAGTTTATCCATTCTTCTTCAGTGAAAACTTCGTTGTTTGTTTTAAGTTCTTCTCTTAATTTCTTGGCGATAATATGATATTCTGGCCTTCCAATATAGTCGTGGTCTGCGTCGCACATTATTTCTTCCAGCAAAGTTGTTGGTTCAACTGAACTTTTTGTTGAGTTAATTAAATTGGCGATCTGATCAATTTGTTCTGCGGTGTATCCATAACGCGGAAGAGTCGTCCGCACCATTCCGATACCAATGTCTTCATTGTTGTGGTATTGAAGAATGAATCCTGCATCGTGGAACAACGCTGCTGTTTGAAGTAACAATTGGTCATCTTTGGCAATTCCTTCAAGATTAGCATACCGAATTACTGCTTTTTCAACATCAATCGTATGAGGTAAATCGTGGTAGCTCAAATAGTCAGGCAACAAAGATTTCAATTGATTAATTATGTGTGTTCTAAGATTTTTAAAGTCAACCGATGGTAAACCGCATACTACACGAAGCTCAGAATTTGGGGCGTTGCCTTCCGAATACATTCCAAATTCTCGTTTAAGGCTTTTAAGAAAATACATATCAATTGCCCCGCCGCGTTTCAAAATATCAACTTTGCCACGTGTTACAGTTTCAAAATAAGGTTCAACTTTCGCAAATACATTCGATGTTATCGTCACAGTTCCTCTTTTAGTAGACGCTTCGGCCCTTGATGCAATATTTACCGTATCTCCCCAAACATCAAAGTTAAATTTAGTTGCACCAATAATGCCAGCTACAAGCGGACCCATGTGTAAACCAATTCGAATTTCCCAAAAATCTGTTTTTGTTGCCAAAGCAATATCGCGTTCTGTCTGGATGTAATCTCTAATTTCTAAGGCTGCTAAACACGCACGAATTGCTGGTTCAGGTTTATTTTCTGTTACTCCAGCCAATGCCATATAAGCATCACCAATCGTTTTGATTTTTTCTAAATTATAGCGCTCAATAATTTCGTCGAACTTTATAAAGTATCGTTCAAGTTGATGAATTAGTCGCAGAGGATTAAGCGATTTCGACTTTAACGAAAAATCAACAAAATCGGTAAAAAGCACAACGCCATTTTCTATCCGTTTAGGCGAAAACTTACCATTGTTTGATAGCTCCGAAAGTACATTTTCAGGAAAAATGTTATTCAATAATTGACCTATTCGTTGGTCTTTGAAATAGAGTGTTTTAAAAACTTCAATTTTACTTTTTATGATGTTTTCTTGAAACGGATAGGTGATAAAATCAACAGCTCCTTGATGCATTCCTTTTACCAAGTTAACCGATTTGCTGTTTTCTTTTGTAAGTAGAAGGATGTAATGATTTTTGAATTGACTTCTGTCCTTTATTGATTTTAAGTTGGTTTCACCATTCAACGAATCGTCGATGTCAACAAGGTAAATTCCAATTTCTTTTTGATCAATAATTGGCAAGGCATCTTTTATCGTTTTAACCGAAAGAATATTGTTTCCACCACCAAGTAGGAGCTTTTTCAAACGGTTGCGAACGGCATCGTCTTCCTCAATAATCATTATGTTTACAAATCGCTCCATTAGATGTCAAAATCACTTTCTACAAGTGGTGTTCCCAATATATACATTATTTTTTGCATGACTTTATCTACCGCTGAATCTGGACAGGATGCACCTGAAGTAATAATTATTTTAAGCTTTTCTTTTTGAGGTAAAAAGAATTTCAATTCTTCCAATTTTTTGGTTTCAATGTTAAACGAACGAATGTGATCTTTAGATATTATTTCACTTTCATTTTTAATGAAAAATGTCTTGAATTTTTGTTGGAGCAATTCTACAAGATGAGTTGTATTGCTGCTATTGTATCCACCTACAACAATTGCTAAATCAGCTGTGGTATTCATTAATTCCAAAGTTGCAGATTGATTGTCATTTGTGGCATAACACAATGTATCGCGTGTATCTGCAAAATGATTTTTTAATTCACTTTCGCCGAACTTTGCAATCAGCGTAGTTTTAAATAAATCGGCAATTTCTTGTGTTTCAGAAGCAAGCATAGTTGTTTGATTCACAACTCCAATTCGATTTAAGTCCTTTTCAGGATTGAAATTGTCAGAATATTTTCCTTTGAACAGCTGAAGCAATTTGTCCGAAGAAATTTCGCCATTGATATAATCAATAATGTGTTGGGTTTCCGAAATATCGCGTACAATAATTGTTGGCGATTGTTGCTGACTGTGCGAAAATGTTGCTTTTGTTTCTTCATGCGAATATTTACCGTGAACGATGACGGTATACGCGTTTTCTCCCAATGTTTTTGAACGATTCCATACTTTCTCTACGAAAGGACATGTTGTGTTAAACGTAACACCATCAATTCCTTTTTTTTCCAGAATTGCCGATGTCTCGATCGTTGTTCCAAAAGCAGGAATAATAACAATGTCATCAGAATTGATTTCATCCCAACTAATTAATTGCTTGCCCTCCGTATCTTGAATAAAACGAACACCTTGACTATATAAATCGTTGTTTACTTCAGGATTGTGAATCATTTGACTCAACAAGTATATTTTTTTATCGGGGTTTGATTGAATGGCGTCGTATGATTTTTCAATGGCATTTTCGACACCAAAGCAAAAACCAAAATGGCGACTGATAACAAATTCAACATTGTGAAATGAAATTGAAGAAGGGGAGAAGTCCTGTTTTCTGGGGTCTTCCAATTTCCGTTTCGCCTTCAATTTACTTATGACAGGCGATTTATAATATTCTGGAATATTAAATTTTTTCATTCAATATCAAATGTAAGAAAAACCCGTTGGATTTGAAGAAATGAGCGCTTGGTTAACAAAAAAAACCGTCCCGTTTTATACGGGACGGTTTCCATTTTGGTTTAGTGCGGCCTAAAGATTTATGTTTTGATCTTTTTCATGCTTAATTTGATAACTGAATTGGATGTCTTTCGACGCTTTAGGCTTGAGGTTAAATTCCCATTCAACGAGTCCCGTTCGATCATTGACTTTTCCTTTTCCAATGTCAATTTTCGTGATTTCGATATCCGCATTTTGCGTAATTGGGAATTGGTCTTGGATAATAATATCAATTGAAGTTGATTTTAAATTCTTCACTTCTATACTATAGGAGAAGGTGCGTTCTTTTTTCGTTCCAACGATTTTCTCTTTCATCTCTTTTTGCAAGAGCGTGCGTTTTACGATGATATTTGGATCTTTTCCAAGACTTAATGACAATGTGTCTTCCATCGATGTTGGGTCAATATACGTTTCTCCCATGTACGTTCCTTCGAAGAAAATATTCGCTTTTGCAGGAACCAATTGAAGTTCATCTAATTTAGATAATTGCGCAACTAAGTAAACACCGTTGTCGTATTTAGGCACTGTATAGTATTTGTAATTCGCGTCCAAATCAACGTTTTTCACTAGCACCATATGAACTTGATTGTTCGATTTGATGCTGTATGGCAAATCAATTCGGAACTCAGCTGAAATCATGTGTTCTACAACTTGAGTAAATTGATCTGCAAAAACACCTGATACTTCTGCTGTTTCAGTCATTTTTTGTGAGACGGCGTTTAATCGAGTTTGAGCGCGATCGTTTCGTATTGCGCCAGACGGCGTAGGTTGATTTCCATAATATGTTTGGTAGTTGTAGTAGTCTACATACCACGGATTTAATTCAGGTTTTGTTTTGTTTAAATAAGGGTTGTTTGTTGATATATTCAATCGAACATCTTCCCAATCTACTCCTGTGTTTTGATACACTTGCGCCTTGTAATTTAAGTTGATTTTGCCAGTCGTTGATTCGCTTCGTAAATCGTAGATGGGTGTCCAACCTGCATTGTTAACGAGGTACGAAATATCAATTTTACCTTTTACCAATTCATCAGCTTTAAGTGTAATCGTGATGCGTTGGATTGGGCCCTTCGGTTTGTTTCCGTTGACGCTGTTTTGGTGATTTTTAAAATCGACCAAACGTTGATTCATACCCGCTTTTTTCTCGTCCAACTGTCCTTTAGAACGAGTCAACTTTTGAATGCGTTTATTGATTTCCAACATTTTTATCGAGTAATATTCAACCGCTTGTTTGAGTAAATTAATTGAGTCGTTTACTTTGCCTTGTCCGCGCATTGCACCATTGTTTGCCAAGATGTTTTTGGTTGCCACGAGCACATCAATTTCATCTTGAAATTCTTGAATTTCGTAGGTGATGTTCTTCAGCGAATCTTCTAAAAAGCGTATGCTGTTTCTGATTTTTAACGGTAAACCTTCTAGTGGCGTCGTGCTTGGAACTGGATAAAACAAGCTGTATTTTGAATCCAAAATGACAACATTTCCTGTTGCGTTGACTTGTAAGCTGTTGGCGTCAATGTGTGCACTTACGCCCTCAATAATAACTTCTGTCACTCCTTTTCCAATGGAATATTGAGCTGTTCTGAAAATTTGTGCACCTTGTGAATAAACGGTGACTTTTGAAATTGTTGATTTCACAATTTCCTCCTCTGTGGCTTGAGCGCTGATGCTAAAAAGCACGATGCTCAATAAACTAATTATCTTTTTCATCTGGTTTTTTTTATTTTCAACTCAGTACATAAAAAAGATAAATTGGTTCAACTAGTGGGCATAAAAATTTCGACGCTCAATGTTTCTGATGATTTTTTCCAGTTAAGCGTAGATTAAACGTATAATTCTACGCTTGTAGTCAAAATTTGATAGATGTTTCATTGTAAAACCTTGATTTTAAAAGTTTTAAAGAGTAGGGGTCCAGCTTCTAATTTTGAACGGAAATTGAAATTAATTTGTATTTTTAGTTGACTAAACCGTTTAATGTTTTATATCCGGTTGTTAGGTGTAACTAAATAAGTAAAAGCGTGGACAATTATCCTTACAATAAGCTAATTGAAGCCGTTGATAGATTTTTAAAACCTAAGAGATCGTCATCTGGAATCATAAGAGTTTCTCATGGTGCTCAGTTCTCAAATGGCGGAGCAATTGGAGGTTGGTTTTTTATGATGTTTCTTCTGCTTATTGCCATAGTATTAATCATTCAAGACTTGTTTCTATTTAGTATTCCTATCATTCTGTTTTGCCCTTTTATCGTGGCATATATCATGGATTTTCAAGGTATAGAATTTGACCCAAAAAATGGTAAAATTCGTAATTATGACTCCTTTATGGGGTATCGATCTGGAGTTTGGTATTATTTAAAAAATTTTAATCGGATAAAAATCTATCAAGACTCGTTTTCAGAGGAACGCGCAATGGAATCTGATGCAACTTATTCGTCATATCGCGCTACAGATACTCATTATTTTTACACCTTATATCTAATCAATGATAGTCAGGATCGTTTTGTGAAGCTTTACGAAGATGAAAGTATCACAAAAGTTAGAGACTTTGCTACAAAATTCTCAAAAGTATCAGGTTTTGAATACCTTGAAAAAATTCATAGAAAAATAGGATAAAGACTACTGCTAACAGCACCTGGATTTCAAGCCTTTTTTTTGTTATCTTTTGCTAGAGGCCTGTAAGCATAGCCTGAACGTTACATTTAATTCAAGAAAAACTTCAAGAACAATCTTTTTAGATTACCGCTTTTATTTCTTCAATAATTCGCTCAGCCAAATCATTCGCTTTTTGCTCATTTTCACTTTCTGAATAGATGCGTATAATTGGTTCCGTGTTACTTTTTCGCAGGTGCACCCATTCTTTTTCGATGTAGATTTTAACGCCGTCTGTGGTGTCAACTTCCTCGTGGGCATATTTGGCTGCCATTTTCACAAGAACGTTATCGACATCAATTTCTGGAGTCAATTGAATTTTGTTTTTTGAAATGGTGTATTTCGGATAGCTGTCTCTCAATTGGGAAACGGTCATTTTCTTTTCAGCTAAAAGCGATAGGAACAGGGCGATTCCCACCAATGAGTCACGTCCATAATGCAATTCAGGATAAATAATTCCGCCATTTCCTTCACCACCAATAACGGCGTTTTCAGCTTTCATTTTTGTCACTACATTCACTTCTCCAACTGCAGAAGCGAAGTACGTTTGACCATGTGCTTCAGTAACGTCTCTCAACGCACGCGTAGAAGATAAGTTTGAAACAGTGGAACCTGGTGTTTTAGAAATGACGTAATCACCTACAGCAACTAGTGTGTATTCTTCGCCGAACATCGTTCCGTCTTCGCAAACGAGTGCCAAGCGGTCAACGTCAGGATCAACAGTGATTCCAACATCAGCTCCAACTTCCTTAATTTTATCCGATAAATCCGTTAAATGTTCTGGAAGCGGTTCTGGATTGTGCGGAAAATGTCCCGTTGGTTCACAATATAGTCTGTCTCTTATACACATCTCCGAGCCCACGAGACAGGCAGAAAT
>OLID01000605.1_pt1 | contig 13955 bp, 15 predicted proteins | sample 1609361 | NCBI WGS metagenome assembly OLID01 (sample SAMN05416778, study PRJEB24817) | seawater metagenome | isolation source: Sea water | place: Canada:Atlantic | collected 2013-07
ATCTACACAGAGTAGATCGTCGGCAGCGTCAGATGTGTATAAGAGACAGAATGTTATATTTAGGATTAGGAGCAATTGTTTTTGTGCCAATTTTTAAAACAATCACACATTTACCTCCTTATGTAGGTATGATGTTGTCTTTGGCAGTTGTTGCAACTTTTGCTGAAATTTATAGTAATTCTAAATTTTCTATAATTACCAGAAGTTGCCATTGACTCATTTTCTAGTTGAATTGCAGACTGAAAAGATTGCGTTCCGTCAGTATTTGGTTTTTCAATTGCTACTTTCCAAAAATTGCCTTCTTTATTTTTTCCTTTTGCTCTGATTTCCCCTCCGATTTCAATCAAATAATTTTTGACATTCTTACTTTCTAAAAACCGACCAATAACATCAATTCCAAAACCTTTTGCAATAGAATTAAAGTCTAAAAAAGTTTCTTTAAAGCCTTTTTGAATTTTACCATCTTTCAATTGTACTTTATCTAAACCTACAAACTGCATCATTTTTTCAACTTCTTCATCAGCAATTTCTTTTTTTCTTTCTTTTGGGCCAAAACCCCAAGCGTTTACCAAATTACCAACTGTTGGATCAAAATAACCATCTGTTTCTTCAAAAATTTGTTTTGATTTTTCAAAAACTTCTTTAAAAATTTCATCAACTATAATGGTAGAATCTCCTGAATTAATTTTTGAAATATCTGAAGTTGGAATGTAAGTAGATGTTGATTTATTCACTAAAAAGAACAAACTATCTATTGATTTTTGATAATCAAATTCTAAATCGGTTTGTAAAGTAATGTGATAGGTTGTTCCGAAAACAAATCCCTCAAAATTAATAGTTTGCATTTCTTTTTTTGGAGAACACGCAACTAAAAGCACTGTAAAAAACAGTAAAAAATACTTTTTCATTCTTATAAAATTAAATAAAATCAAAGATAATTATAAAATACTCATAAAGTCGTCATAAAAACAAGTGAAGTGCTCTGTATATTAGAATCATTTTTATAAATTTGTTGAACGAATAATTTTAAGAAAAATGAAAAAAATACTACTTTCTTTAGCCGTTGTTTTACTACTGGCTTCTTGTGTGTCTAAAAAAGATTATGTTGCTCTAGAAGCTGCAAATCAAAAAGCAACAGATGAATTGCTCGCTGTAAGGGCCAATTTAACGAAATGTTTAATTGAAACAGAAAAAAATCAAACTTTAGCTTCTTCTTATAAGTCTAAAATTTCTGATTTAGAAGTTACTGTAAAAGATTTACAGAAAGACAAAAGAAAAACTTTAGAGTTTGTAGACAACTTAACAGTTCTTACAAAAGGCGCAAATGACAACATCAAAGAAACGTTGATTCAGTTAAGCAAAAAAGACCAATACATTAAGTATATCCAAAGAGCAATGACAAAGAAAGATTCATTGAATTTAGCTGTTGCTTTTCACTTAAAGAAAGAATTAAAAGAAGGTTTAGATGATGAAGATATTGAAATTAATGTTGAAAAAACAGTAGTTTTCATTTCTATTTCTGACAAGTTATTGTTTAAAAGCGGAAGTTACAATGTAACTGAAAAAGCATACAAAGTATTAGAAAAAGTTGCAACTGTTATAAACGGACAACCTAATATGGATGTGATGATAGAAGGTCATACAGACTCTAAATCTATAAAAACAGAATTCTTACAAGACAACTGGGATTTATCGGCAAAAAGAGCGACCTCGATTGCTAGAATTTTACAGAACAGGTTTGAAGTAACTCCAGGTAGATTAATTGCTGCAGGTAGATCTAGTTATGTGCCTTTAGCACCAAATGATTCTGAGGCAAATATGGCGAAAAACAGAAGAACAAAAATTATTATCATGCCAAGACTAGATCAATTCTTTGAATTGCTAGAAGAAAAAGCTGAGTAATTTTTTACTATAATATTTTAATAGCCTGTTTCGTTCGAGACAGGCTTTTTTGTTGTTCTTATTTTTTATTGATTCTTAATCTATAAAAAACTAACTTAGCTCAACACTTATTTTAGTCATTAAAAATGGGATTCCATCCAATAAACTTAGTTTTTAGATTTATTTTAGAAGTTTGTGCTTTCATTTCGGCTGGACTTTGGAGCTTCAATCAAACAGATGGATTGCTAAAATTTTTATTTGGGTTTGGGTTTCCAATTTTTCTGGCAATAATTTGGGGTGTTTTTACAGTTCCGAATGATAAAAGTCGTTCTGGGAATGCACCAATTCCAACAAATGGGATTATACGTTTAGCAATCGAATTAGGAATATTCGCTATGGCAACTTGGTCTTTGTACAGTTTGGGATATAATAACCTTTATCTTATTTTTGGAATAGCTGTGGTGATTCATTATGTTCTATCATATGATAGAATTTCATGGCTTATCTCAAAATAATACTACTCCAAAATCTTAATAAAATCTTCGAAAGCGACGTAATAAGGTTGATCTTTAAAAACAGGATTTTCAGTACTTTCTGCATTTGCAATTCCGATACCGGCAAACCAAACTTTGGCATTTTGTTTTTTTGCGTGTGCTTTAAAGGTTTCCATCCATAAGACATCGTAGTCTTCAGGAGTTTGAATATTATTAGAGGTTTTTACCAACACAAAAATGGTTGGCTCTCCTTTTTTAAACAATACAAACTGTGGATGTTTCTTTAACTCGCTATTAACTGCAACAAACTCATAGCCCATTTTTTGGAGTTTTTTTCCAATTAAGTTCATTCCTAAATTATGCAATTCTTGAGCTGTTAAAACTTGCATTATTATTTCTTTTTATTGTGCTTGTTGTAATTTTTATCGCCACGAGTTTTTGGCTTTTTGTATTTCTTAGCAATCTCTCTTCTGTAAGAACCACCTTGGTTTGTTTGGCTATTCTTTTCGCTCTTTTCATGAAATGCCGGACCAGGAACATATTCTAAACCTGTTCTGTTTTTAGAACGTTCCCTGTCTTCTCTTGGTCTTTCATCTTCAGTTAAGATTTCAGAAATTTCGATTTCAGTTGGCAATGCCATTTTCTGGATTGAGATTCCCATCAACTCCTCTATTGCAGCTTTATGTTCTTGCTCTTTTGGTGTTGAAAACAACATGGTTTGCCCTTCTTTTTCTGCTCTACCAGTTCTACCAATTCTGTGCATGTAGTTTTCTGGAAACATCGGTGTGTCAAAATTGATTACATGACTTACGCCATCAAAATCTAAACCACGCGCCATTACATCTGTTGCAACTAAGATTCGATTCATTCCTTCGTCAAACTGACGGATAGATCGAATTCTATAATTTTGTGTTTTGTTAGAATGAATCAAACAAATTTCATCAGCAAAAGATTCGTCTAAAGAATTAAACAATAAATCTGCAGTTCTTTTAAAACCAACAAAAACCAATACTTTCGTATACGTTTTTTTGTCTCTTAAAAAATGATTCAATAAATTAACTTTAGTGAAAAAGTTAGGAACATCGTAACATTGTTGTGCAATATTATCTAAAGGAGTTCCACTTACTGCAATTGATATTTTTTCTGGTGATTTAAAAAAGTCTGTAATTAAGGCATCTACATCATCTGTCATTGTAGCAGAAAACATAATGTTTTGTCTTCGCTCCGGTAAAACATCAAAAATGTTTAGTAATTGAAATCTAAAACCTAAATCTAACATGACATCAACTTCATCAATTACCAATTTCTGAATCGATTTCATGTTTAATGCCTTACTCAACGCCAAATCGTACAATCTTCCAGGAGTTGCAACCACAATATCTTGACCTTGCATTATGGCTCTTTTTTGCACATTTATGTTTGCACCACCATAAACTCCTAACACACGAAGTGTAATATATTTTGCTAATTTTTCTACCTCTTCTACAACTTGCAATACCAACTCTCTTGTTGGCACTAGTACCAAAATTCTTGGATGTTGTTGTTTAGAAAATGCTAAATCTCTAAGAATCGGCATCATATACGCAAAGGTTTTTCCTGTACCAGTTTGTGCAATTCCAACAACATCTTTACCAGATCTTACTACAGAAAATGCTTTTTCTTGAATTGGTGTTGGATGTGTAAATCCTAAATCTTCTACAGCGTTTAAAAGCTGCGTAGATAAATTTAAATCTTGAAAAGTAGTTTGCATACAAAAAAATTATGCGGCAAAGATACCAATTCTAAAAATGCTAATTCGCTAAAATTGACTTTAATGCGTTGGTGTATTTTTCAAAACCTCTTACGTTATGATGTGTGCCATTTTCTAAAGAAATAAATTCTTTATTTGTTGAAGAACTCAATTCAAATAACAGTTTGGCTCCTTCAATTGGCGTGGTTTTATCAGCCGTTCCGTGAAAAATAGTCATCGGACTTTTAATTTTAGTAATGTATTCGTTGGATTTGAATTTAAAGTTTAAAATAAACTTCGGAATTACTTTGTATTTAAAATTTGCTGCGTGATGTAAATTATAAAAAGGCGCTTCTAAAATTACATGTTTCGGGTTGTTCTCTGAGCCTACTTTTGCAGCAAATGTAGTTCCTAAAGAACGACCGTAAACAATAATATTCTCTTCTGAAAAATATTCTTTCACATACTCATAACTCAACAATGCATCGTTGTACATATTTATTTCATTAAAATCTCCAGTGCTTTTTCCATAACCACGATAGTCAATGACAAAAACATCATAATTAAATTGTGTAAAATAAGAAGTGATGTTTCCCCAACGAATTAAATTCCCTTGGTTGCCATGAAAATATAAGATAATTCCTTTTGGCTTTTTAGCTTTAATATGTAACGCATTTATAGTTTGATTATCTGCTGTTTTCAAGTTTACTTCTTCAAAATCAAACGGAAATTGATACACATGTGCTGCGTCAATTGGTTCTTGTAAAAAAATAACTCTCTCTTGAAATAAATGTAATAATCCCATAATTAAAATCCATAAAGCAAGTAAGGTTAAAACTACTTTTTGAAGCTTTTTCATTTTTTTGATTTTCGTTTAGATCTTATAAAATCTATACTTGTGTTTTCTCTATCAACTGATGCAATTCCTTTGGAATCTAAAATTTCCTTTAAAGCAATATGATAGTCATCAAAATTATGTAAATCTTTATGTCCACCATCAATAACAGGATACAATCTAGTTAAATTTGGTCGCATTTTAGACAATCGTAAACTCGATGTAAACTTAATCACTTTATCGCTTGTTCCATGAATAATATTAATTGGGCAATCTACATATTTAATCCATTTATACGTTGGCATTTGATAGCGCATTACCAATCCTAAAGGGATAAATGGCAAATATCTTTTTACATTTTTAGACATGCTAAAATACGGACACGCCAACACTAACATTCTTGGATTGTTCATCGATGCAACTTTGGTTGCCAAACCTGTTCCGAGAGATCGTCCATAAACAATAATATTTTTTTCATCAACAATTTCTTTTAGTTTATCATACACCAACAATGCGTCATCTTTCATAGATTGTTGACTCATTTTTCCTGTACTTTTTCCAAATCCGCGATAATCAATCATAATCACATCGTAACCATGCAATGTAAAATCTACCGCGAATTTCCCCCAACCTTTTATACTTTTAGAGTTCCCTTTTAAATAAAAAACGATGCCTTTAGAGTTCTCTGCTTGAAAATGTAATCCGTTTATAATTACACCTTTTTTAATCTCCAAATTGTATTCTTTTACTTTTTGGTTTTCATATTGAAATTGAAAATCTTCAGGTAATTTTTCTGGGTGAAATAAGAATCGTTCTTGAAAGAAATACAACACAACACTTACAAAAGCAATTACTGAAAGTATAATGATGATAATGGAAGTATAACTCATTTATAAATATTGATTTACTAAACTACTGATTTTAAATTCAATAAAAAAATAGTAACTTTAACAACATCAACAAATTAAACTAAAACAATAACTATGGGGATTTTTTGGGACTTAATGCAACAAGACGAAATTCAAAAGCAAGAAGAAAAAGCCAACAGCTTAGAAGAACGTGTTGAGCAAATAGAAAAAGAATTAGGGAATACAAAAGAGTTACTTCGGAAAACGTTAATTGCTTTAGAAACACATTTATCAAAAGACATCGATGGCGATGGAAAAATGGGATAAAACAAGGTTAAAATTTTAAAAAAAACATCAAAATGAAACATCTATTAGCACTTCTATTTATCAGTTTTTTTATGATAAGTTGTAATTCTGAAGAAAAGTCAAAAGAGGCTGAAACACAAACTTATAAAAGCAACAACTATGATGATTTAGTACTGCTTTTTAAAGAGTGGAGAGACTTTGAAAAGCCTCCATTGCTTGAAGGTGCTCCAGATTACACAAAAGCAACCTTTAACAAACGCTGGCCTAAGTTTAAAGAGCTGCAAGCAAGCTTAAAACAGATTGACACTGCAAATTGGGCAGTAGAACATCAGGTTGATTGGATGCTTGTTTGGGCAGAAATGAATGGATATGATTTTAACCATAATATTTTAATGCCTTGGGTACGTGATCCTGCATTTTATACAACGGTTTGGAGTCATAAAAGTGATGTTCCAGCTCATGAAGGTCCTACAAATCATGGTACAACAGAATTATGGACTTATAGTTTTCCGTTATCTCCAAAAGAACGAAAACGGTTTCTTAATGATTTAAAAATAATTCCGCCATTTTACAAGCAAGCTAAACAGAACTTAACCGGAAATGCCAAAGACTTATGGATTACAGGCGTAAGAGATATTAAAAGCCAAAGTGTGGTGTTAACCAATTTAAAATCAAAAGCTGAAATTAAAAATGATACAGAAATCGTTTCGACAATTGATGCCGCTATTTCTGCAACAGACAATTTAGCGTCTTGGTTACTTAAAGAGGCTAGTTCTAAAACAGGATCATCAGGAATTGGCAAAGAAAATTATACCTGGTATTTACAAAATGTGCATTTGGTTCCATTAACTTGGAATGATGAAGTAATGATTTTAAAAAGAGAACTAGCCAGAGCATGGTCATCACTAAAACTAGAAGAGCATAGGAACAGAAACCTGCCTAAACTTGTTGATGCTAGTTCTCCAAAAGCATATGATAAAATGGCTGATGAAGCCGCCAAAAGTTTGATGACTTTTTTAGACGAACAAGATATTGTTACTGTAAAGCCTTATTTCGAACCTGCCTTGCGTCAACATTTAGGTGAATATGTGCCAAAAGAGAAACGTAACTTTTTCTTAATTGGAGAACATTATGATCCACGACCATTATACTCACATTTTTACCATTGGTTTGAATTAGCAAGAATGGATATTGAACCTCATAAAAGTGAAATCAGAAAAGGTCCGTTATTGTACAATATTTTCGATTCTAGAAATGAAGGAACCGCAACTGCTGTTGAAGAAATGTTTATGCAAGCTGGCTTGTATGATGACAGTCCGCGTTCAAAAGAGATTGTATATATTATGATTGCACAACGTGCAGCAAGAGGCTTAGGTTCTTTATATGCACATGCCAATGAAATGACGATGGAAGAAGCTGGAGGAATTCATAGTGAATACACACCTCGTGGTTGGATGAAAACCGAAAAAGAACTGCTGATTTTTGAACAGCATTTGTATTTACGTCAACCTGGTTACGGAACCAGTTATATTACCGGTAAATATTTATTAGAAAATGCATTGGCCGATTATGCACGCATTCAAGAATTAGAGGGGAAATCATTTATTACCAAAGACTTTTTTGATACGCTAAACAGTATTGGTAATATTCCAATTGCACTAGGACATTGGCAAATGACAGGAGAAAAAAAGCATTTAGAATCTATTATCAATGATTAAATTCTTTAGAAAAAGAATGGATCCATAGAGTTTAGTTTTTATAAAAATACTTTATTTTTTGACAAATAGAGAGTTCTTGAATTTTAATACATTGTTTTTATCAGTAATTCGTAATAAATACAATCCGCTTTTTAAAAAAGATATATCTAGTCGATAGTTTTTAGTTGTTGGTTTTAAATTTTCAAACAATAGTTTACCTTCAATAGAATAAACATTTATTTCAACATCTATATTTGAAAAATTAATATTCAGGTTGTCAATTACAGGGTTTGGAAAAAGTTGAATCTTTGATTTTTCTAACTCTTTAATAGATAGAGTTCCCTCTATAATTGTTTTAAGTACCTCAACAGATTTTCCGCATCTATTTACAGCTAACTTTACAATATATTTACCATCTGAAGCATATGTGTGTTTTGGATTTTTATCCCTTGATGATGTTCCATCTCCAAAATCCCACAAATAACTATCTGCAAATTCAGTTTTATTTGCAAAAATTACCTCTAAATTTGCTCCAATTTGAAAATCAAAGGACACATCTTCATCTTCTTTTATATTTTTCCAGTTAGATAAACCTTCAAATGAAACAGCTTTTACCGCATTTTTAATACGAACTATTTCATTTGCTGGAATACCTGCATCATAAGTTGATGCATTTGCATCTTTATCAAAAAGGATCGTATAAAAAGTCATAGCTCCAACAAAACTTCCTTTTAGTGATGGATGCGTTTTATCTGGGTCAAATAATTCAATTAATGGGTAATTACTCCTTAAGCTTCTCCAAACTGGTCCAACAGGAGCAATTATTGTATTAAATTTAGTTGCCATTTCTTTGAATCGATCTTGCAACTGATTATCCATACTCGTGTAATCACAAACATTTGGCCAAGTAGCACAAGAACTAGGAATTCCATCTTTATAACCCCAAGTATGATATAAAATAATTTTAGCACATGGATTTGTTTCTTCTATCAAATCTTTTAGTTGTTGTAAGTATGGGTAAATATTATCCTCTACATGAGTGTCCCATAAAGCCGGCCAAGAGCTTCTTTCTTGAAGAATCACATAATCCCAACCTCCTTTTCTGATTTTATTCCTTGTTTCTGAATTGTTAATGTGCTGTCTTAAACTATAACTTGGAATTGTAGACTCTTCGTATGTCAAAACATCGCCTAAAGAATTGGCAATATTCTGAGTCATTTTAGGCAAATCATTATAAAATGTTTGACTGTTTCCAATGAATAATACATTTTTAGTTTCTTGAGCGAATCCAATTTGAATAAATGAAAAGCATAAAAACAATAAGCTTAATCGAATACTCGATTTAATTGAACTTAAACAAAAAAATTTATTTATCATTTTTAAAAAAGTCATTGAATTGGTAAGATAATAATAATGTTATTAAAAAGTAAAAACCGACACATTTCTGAATCGGTTTTTTAAATATATTATTTCAACTTGAGGTTTAACCTCCAAAGTCATCAAATCGGATGTGCTCATCTGGAATTCCAAAATCTTCTCCCATTTTTTGTACTGCTTGATTCATCAATGGTGGTCCACAGAAATACAATTCTAAGTCTTCTGGTGATTCATGATGATTTAAATAGTTTTCTATTACACAATTGTGAATAAACCCTACAAAACCATCTCCATCTGTATCATTAACATCTTTTTTCTTAGTCCAATTATCTGCTTCCGTAGGATCAGATAATGCAATATAGAATTTGAAATTTGGAAAATCTTTTTCTAAAGCTCTAAAGTGTTCTATATAAAACAATTCTGCTTTAGAACGTCCTCCATACCAATATGTAACAGTTCTTCCTGTTTTCAATGTTCTGAATAAATGATATAAATGAGAACGCATTGGCGCCATTCCAGCTCCACCACCAACATAAAGCATTTCTGCTTCAGATTCGTTAATGAAGAATTCTCCATAAGGACCTGAAATCACACATTTATCACCTTTCTTTAAGTTAAAGATATATGATGATGCAATTCCTGGATTTACATCCATCCATCCGCCTTTCACTCTATCAAAAGGAGGTGTAGCAATACGAACATTTAACATAATCTCTCTTCCTTCTGCAGGAAAAGAAGCCATAGAATATGCTCTTTCTACAGTTTCTGCATTTTTCATCACTAATGGCCTTAAGTTAAACTTATCCCATTCAGCTTCAAATTTATCTGGCGTATCATGTTCTTCTGGATGCGCAGTAATATCCATATCAGAATATTTTACTTCACATTCTGGAATTTCAATTTGAATATATCCGCCTGCTTTATAACCCATATCTTCTGGAATTTCTACTACAAATTCCTTAATAAAAGTGGCTACATTATAATTTCTAACAACAACAGCATCCCATTTCTTAATTCCGAAAATTTCTTCTGGAATAGAGATATCCATGTCTTGCTTTACTTTTACCTGGCAAGATAAACGCACACCATGCGCTAATTCTTTTCTTGTAAAGTGAGGTGTTTCTGTTGGTAAAGCTTCACCTCCACCAGAATTTACGTGACATTCACATTGAATACACGTTCCACCTCCACCACAAGCAGATGGTAAAAATATTTTTTCTGCTCCTAAGGTTGATAATAAAGTTCCTCCAGAACCAACTTCAATTGTTCTTTCTCCATTTATGGTAATTTTTACAGGACCAGACGGAGATAATTTTTGTTTTACAAATAATAACAATGCAACTAATAACAAAGTTATAACAAGGAATGCAGCTACTGTAGCTACGATAATTCCTAATGTACTTGCTGCTAAAATCATTATTCTTGAATTTCTTTAGTGTTATTCGCTAATTCTTTTTTCTTCATTTTAATAGCTTTTGCATCTTCAGTTTTAATCACTTTAACAACTTGTGTGTTAGGAGCTTCTTCTGCTTCTTCATCACCACCTGTTAACATTCCACCAAAACTCATAAATCCAATCGCCATTAAACCTGTTACAATAAATGTAATTCCCAATCCTCTTAATGGAGCTGGAATATTAGAGTATCTAATTTTTTCACGAATTGCTGCAATAGCCAAAATAGCTAAAAACCATCCAATTCCTGAACCAATTCCGTAATTTAACGCCAAGCCTAAAGTAGCTATTTCACGAGATTGCATAAATAAAGATCCTCCTAAAATCGCACAGTTTACTGCAATTAATGGTAAGAAAATACCTAATGAATTGTATAAAGAAGGTGAGAATTTCTCAACGATTATTTCTACTAATTGTACCATCGTTGCAATGGTTGCAATGAATAGGATAAATGATAAGAAACTTAAATCGTATTCAGCATATTCTGGACCTAACCATACTAATGCTCCAGGCTGTAATATATATTGATCTAACAACCAGTTTAAAGGAACGGTAACGGCTAATACAAAGATTACCGCAGCTCCTAAACCTACAGCTGTAGTTACTTTTTTAGATACAGCAAGGTAAGAACACATTCCTAAGAAGGTTGCAAATACCATGTTATCTATAAAAATCGACTTGAAAAATAATTCTAAATGTTCCATAATTATCTAGTTCTCTTCAATTAATGCTTCGTTTCTACTACGTTGAATCCAAATAATAATTCCAACTACAATTAACGCCATCGGAGCTAATAACATAAATCCGTTATTTTCATATCCAAAGGCATAAACTCCTGTTTTTTCAATTGGATCTCCCAATACTTTAAATCCTAATAAAGTACCAGAACCTAATAATTCTCTAAAGAATCCAACTAAAATTAAGATTACACCATAACCAACTGCGTTTCCAATTCCGTCTAAGAAAGAACGCCATGGTCCGTTTGCTAAAGCAAAAGCTTCAAAACGCCCCATAATTATACAGTTTGTAATAATCAATCCAATAAAAGCTCCTAATGTTTTACTTAATTCATATTGAAATGCTTTCAATACTAAATCAACTATAATTACTAGTGTAGCTACAACAATAAGTTGTGCTATGATTCTAATTTTTGAAGGAATGATATTTCTCATTAAAGAGATTACAATATTTCCTGCACCCATCACAAACAATACAGAAATTGCCATAACAATTGAAGCTTTTAATTCTGCTGTAATTGCTAGTGCAGAACAAATACCTAATACTTGAATTGTAATTGGATTGTTATCTGCAAACGGATCTGTGATTAATGCTGCGTCTTTTTTTGATAAAAGTCCCATATTAATTTGTTTTTAAAGTGTTAAAGAATGATACATATTTTCTCAACTCTGATTTAATCATTGCTGATACTCCATCACCTGTAATTGTTGCTCCGGCAATTGCATCTACTTCGTTATCTGTTTTATCTTCGTTTTTTGGATCGTTATTAGATTTAGATATTGCAATTCCTTTGAAACTACCATCTTTCTTTAAATTTTCTCCAATAAAATCATCCATAAAGAAACGTAGTTTAATGTTTGCACCTAAACCTGCTGTTTCTCCTTTATGATCAAAATAGGCTCCTTGAATCACCATATTTTCATCCATTCCTACATAAGCCCAAACTGCATCCCAAAGACCTTTTCCTCTAATTGGAGCAATGTAAAATGTTTTACCATTTTTTTCTCCAACAAATAATGGAAGTCTTCTCTCTTTTCCTGCTTTCTCTGCTGTTTGTTCTTTTTTAACATCAATTAAATACGCATTTTCATCTTCGGTTATTTTACCTCCTTGAATTACTAATTGCTTTGTGATGTATTTAGAAAACTCTGCTCCAACTTTATCTTTAGAAACAAAGATTGCACTAGATTCGTCGTTTTCATTTACGCCCATTGCGTATAAAATATTTTGCTGCTTTTCTATACGTTTATTTTCATCAATCGTTGGTTTCAACGATGAAGCTAAAAACGCTAACAAAGATCCTACTACTAATACCATTCCTGTGGCAAAAAGCAGTGTATATAAATTACTATCTGTTCTCTTACTCATAACTAGGCAGTTTTAACTTTAGCACGTTTTAATCTTCTTTTTACATTTCCTTGAACCACGTAATGGTCAATTGTTGGAGCAAAAACGTTCATTAATAAAATCGCTAACATCACTCCTTCTGGATATGCTGGATTAAATACGCGAATCATAATCGAAATAAATCCGATTAAGAAACCATAAATCCATTTTCCTTTGTTTGTTTGTGATGCTGTTACAGGATCTGTTGCCATATAAACGGCTCCAAAAGCAAAACCTCCAATTAATAAATGATGCCAATAAGGCGTATTCATTAAGTCGAAAAACTTACTGCTTTCTCCTATAATCCCTGCTGCTGCAATTTGATTAAAGATGATTCCCATTGCTATTGCTCCTAAAGAAGCACTTAACATAATTCTCCAACTTCCTATTTTTGTAAAGATTAAGAACAACGCTCCTAATAGAATTAACAAAGTTGATGTTTCTCCAACAGAACCTGGAATAAATCCAAAGAACATATCAGAAACACTATAGGCAAATTCTTTTCCTTGTGCTAAACTTCCGAGAATCGTTTCACCAGAAATTGCATCTGCAGTTCCTGTTAATTCTCTTGCTTCTGCAACCCAAACTTTATCACCAGACATCCAAGTTGGATATGCGAAGAATAAAAATGCTCTAATTGTTAAAGCTGGATTTAAGATATTCATTCCTGTTCCTCCAAAAACCTCTTTTCCGATAACAACACCGAAAATTACAGCTACTGCTAACATCCAAAGAGGAATATCAACTGGAACAATTAAAGGAACTAACATTCCTGTTACTAAATATCCTTCTTCAACTTCATGCCCTTTAATTACTGCAAAAATGAATTCAACAATTAATCCAATACCATAAGAAATTACTACTAATGGTAAAATTTTCACAGCTCCAATAAAGAAATTATCTAAATTCCAGAATTCTCCTGAAAGGAAAGACATTCCTGAAGTAAAGTTTCCATTTACTGCAACGTTATGTTGAAAACCTGCATTAAACATACCAAATAATAAACATGGCACTAAAGCCATAATTACAATATTCATTGTACGTTTTAAATCATCAGCCGCTTTAATATGAGTTCCTCCGTGAGTTGTCTCATTCGGCAAATATAAAAAGGTATGGATTGCGTTAAACGCAGGAGCCATTTTTGTCCCTTTATATTTTTCTTTTAAATCTGTCTCTTATACACATCTCCGAGCCCACGAGACAGGCAGAAA
>OLID01000607.1_pt1 | contig 13898 bp, 14 predicted proteins | sample 1609361 | NCBI WGS metagenome assembly OLID01 (sample SAMN05416778, study PRJEB24817) | seawater metagenome | isolation source: Sea water | place: Canada:Atlantic | collected 2013-07
ACCGGCGAACCAGCTGTCTGCCTGTTCGTTCCAGTTCTCTTCACTCCAGATCTCAAATTTCATGCCCTGACCCACCAGTGCCAGATGTTTGTCCAGCTGTGCACGTGAGCGCAGAATCTGCGGCAGCAAAAGCCGGCCACTGCCGTCCATTTCCAGATCATGGGCGTGACCGATCAACATTCTCTGCACTCGCCGACTGGCTTCATCAAAACTGGACAGGCTCTCGACCTTTTGCTGAATTACTTCCCATTCGTCTATCGGATAAAGCAACAGACAGCGCCCGGTAAAATCCACGGTCGCCACCAGGCGCCCGCCGTATTTTTCCGTCAATAAATCCCGATAGCGCGCCGGCATGGCCATGCGCCCTTTTGCATCGAGATTGATTGTATTGACACCTCTAAACACGTTGCCGCTCCGGGGAGTCAGGGGTCAGCTTGCCACTGCCGCCACCCTTAAACCCACTTTAGTGCATATTTATCCACTTCACGCCACTTTGCGACACTATATGCACAGGCATAAGCGAGCGCAAGTACTATTTGCACTTTTTCAGCGCGTAAAGCGCCTGAAATTACAGGGAAAATTGCCTATTCTTGAGAAGACAGGCGAAGTCGAAAGACAAATGAAATATTTATCAGCAAGCTAAGAAATTTACTTAAAGTAGATTGTGAGATGCGCGCTGAGGACGACGACGAATGGAAGTGACCGCACAGTCAAAAAGCGGGATTTCCGGTCCGGGAGGCCTTCCACCCATCGCCTTACTTAACAGGGCCCGCCCCAGGCGGGGCGAACCAGAATAATCGAGTCGGCCGATAAGCCGGGTTCTGTCGGGGACAGTCATTCATCTGGGACCAGCATCACTGCTGGCCTCAAGCAGCCTACCCGGATCCAGTGCGAGCCGCACCATCGGATCCCTATTTGGCCTTGCTCCGAACGGGGTTTGCCGTGCCACGAACTGTTGCCAGTCGCGCGGTGCGCTCTTACCGCACCCTTTCACCCTTACCGCCCAGCCGAAGCCGGGGTTGGCGGTCTACTCTCTGCTGCACTTTCCGTAGGCTTTCGCCTCCCAGGCGTTACCTGGCGTTCTGCTCTGCGGAGCCCGGACTTTCCTCCACCAGGTGCCTCATTTACCGCCAAAACGGTAATAGACGCAGGTCTGGCAGCGACTGTCTGGCCGACTCGGCGGCAAGATTAAGCGAGCCACTCAACAAAGACAAGTTTTTTATCCACCGCCACCGTGTCAAACTGGCATCATGTCTACCTCCAGCACTGCACATCGTCCCGTCAAACCGGCCAGGCTCCGGCGCTGGCTGCTCTGGCTTACGGCCATAACGCTGACACTGGTGATGCTGGCATGGCTCGCCTACCAGCAACGCCTGGCGCTGCTCATCAATACGGCCGACACGTTATTGCAACCCTACGACCTGCAGGTTGCTGCGCTTGAAGGCATGCAGGTGAGCACGACCGTACTACACATCAGGCGACTTGGATTGCGCCATATCGACAGCGGCATCGAACAGACTCTGCGCAACATAACCGTCGGATTCGATGCCGCCGGGCTGCTGCGCGGGCAGGTCAATACCATCACCATTGAGTTTGCAGACATCACCATACCGGATACCGGGTCTGGCGAAGCGGCGCCCAACGCCAGGATGCCGCTGGCAGACACACTGGCCGCCATCCCCTTTAACCGACTTGCTATCGATCATCTGCAGATCGCCAGCAGCAGCCTGACCACCGGGTCTGTGCATGCCGAGGAGCTCGCGGCGAACCTGAGGACAGTGCAGCTGACCTGCCGGCCCGATCGGTGCCAGATGAGTGCTGGCGTTCAGCTGACCCTGGCCGGACTGCAGTTTGTCCAGGACGCGCGGTCGTTCACACTGGACTCGGTCGGCTTTAGTAGCGAGGCGCCAGTGGCAATCAGCCTGCAGGGCGATACCGGCGTCCTGATAATGACCGCGCCTTCGGCAGCCTTGGCTCTGCCTGCCATCAGGGTCGATGACACCCTGACCAGCCTGGTCGCCACCATTCGGCGCCTGAATCTCTCACTCCCTCTGTCACCGCAGGGGTCGGATCCGGCCGACCTTTATGGTCAGGCCGAAATATCGGTCAGCGAGCTGAATACCGACCTGATGGATATCGACCTGTCGTCCACGCAGATTGATCAACAACTCACCTGGGAGCGCGACACCGTTCACGCCACAGGCACCCTTGTGCACGACAATCGGCGCCTGCTGGCCAACGACCTGCAGCATAACCTGGCAGAGGGCGCTGGCCAGGGCACACTGGAGGTGCCGACAATCGAGTTTAATGACAGCACGGCCAAACTGTCCGACCTTTGGTCGCCGCTGCCCTGGCCGGCCGACATTGTGGCTGGCACCGCCAGTGGGCATGCCCGCCTCAACTGGCACACTGACGACGGCGCGATGGTAGTCACTGGCCCCGTGCAGGCCACACTGGACAATCTTAGTGGCTACTTCAATGAGATCGCATTTGTGCAATTATCTGCAGACATCGCCGCCGAACTGGTGCCGGACTGGCAGTTGCGCAGCACCCGCACCACATCGGTGAACCTGGCATCTGTGGATGCAGGCATTGAGCTTGGCAATATCCACAGTGACGTCGGGTTCGACCTGGCCGAGGGCACGATTACCCTGAATGATGCCTCGTTTGAGGTATTTGGCGGTACCGTCAGCAGCGATCATCTGGTTTATCGGCTGCAGGACAATGACAGTCGTTTCACCATTGAGCTCGATCGTATTGACCTTAACCAGGTGCTGAGCATGAGCGCCTATCGGGGCGTCACTGCCAGCGGTCTGGTAAGCGGTCAATTGCCAGTGCGCCTGCAAGGGCTCACGCCCAGCGTCGATGGCGGCTCGTTATCCGCTTTACCGCCTGGGGGCACCATACGCTACAACAGCGGCACTGCATCTCCTGCGACAGGCAACGCCTCGGTCGGCAATCAGAGTCTGGATCTGGTCTATCAGGCGCTGGAGCATTACCGCTTTAACCTGATGGAGGCCCAGGTGGACTACCAGCAAAGCGGCGAGCTCGACCTGGCAATTCGCATGGAAGGTATCAGCCCCGAACTCAATGGCGGCCAGCGCATTAACCTTAATCTGAATATTAATGACGACATACCGGCCCTGCTGCAAAGCCTGCAGGCGGCCCGTTCAGTCAGCGACAGTATTCAGACACGCCTTGATCTGCGCCAGCAATAACCGCTGACACACTCTGTTCAGCCGTTATTCAGCGCACTCTGTTATAGTAAAGCCTATGCCTGAGCCAGAGCCCAAGCCATCATTACTGTAGAGTTGACCATCATGACAATCAACCAGATACATACAGCCTTATTGCCTGCGCGCGTTTTCACGCTGACAGCACTGGCCGTGGCGATCACACTGAGTGGCCTGGTCGCCTGTACGCCCACGGTTCGTGTGGAGGCGCCATCAGAGCCGATCACCATCAATCTGAACGTCCGCATTGAGCATGAAATCCGCGTCCGAGTCGATCGGGAACTGGATGATATTTTCGCCGCCGATAGCGGTCTGTTTTAACGGAAATCGAGGACACCGACATGAAACATCATGCCAGCATCAAACTGATCACCCGTGCAGTCGCCCTGTGCCTGCTGTTCCTCGCCAGCATGGCTAACGCCCAAAGCCTGGAGGAAGCCAAGGCTGCCGGGCTGATAGGCGAGAAAAGCGATGGTTATATCGGCCTGGTCCAGCAGGATGCGCCCGAAGCCGTAGTAGAGCTGGTAAGGAGCGTCAACCGTCAGCGACGTGAACGCTACCAGCAGATAGCACGTGATAATGACATTCCCATTAACACCGTGGCACAACTGGCCTATGCCCGCGCCGTGGAAGCAACCCGTTCCGGCAATTATATTGAGGATGCCAACGGCGACTGGGTGAGAAAACCCTGACCCGGAGATGGCCAGCCCCGCTATGACTGCACAGCATCAGCCAGTTCCAGACCGCGTTTGTACAACGCATTCTTTTTGCTGCCGGTGATCTCTGCCGCTAATGCCGCTGCCTGTTTGAGCGGCAACTCACGCATCAGGATTTTCAGCGTCCGCTCTGCTTCGGCGGGCAACGCCTGCTGCGCCGCCTTGGCAGCGCCGTGGATCAGCACCACAAACTCACCGCGCCGGTTGTTGTCATCCTGCTGCAGCCAGTTGCACAAACCACCCAGTGTATCGGCGTGAATGGTTTCCCAGGTCTTGGTCAGCTCACGACAGATGACCGCCTGTCGCTCGTCGCCGAATGCCTGCGCCATATCGGCAAGCGATTCGCTGATTCGATGTGGCGACTCATAAAACACCAGCGTTCGTTGGTCTTCGGCAAGCGCCTCGAACATCTGTCGGCGCCCGGTGGCCTTGTGCGGCGGAAATCCTTCGAAGCAAAACCGATCGCTGGGCAGACCGGCGGCGCTGATCGCCGCCGTAATGGCGCTGGCTCCGGGCACCGGCAGCACCGGGTATGACGCGGCCCGAACCCGGACCACCAGGCCGTAGCCGGGGTCTGATATCAACGGCGTACCGGCATCGGAGATCAGGGCGACTGCCTTGCCCTCGCCCAGCGCTTTCAGGATGACATCCTCGCGGCCACTGCCACTGTGCTCATGATAGGAAATCATTCGTGTGTCGATCGCAAAATGCTGCAGCAGTCGGGCACTATGGCGGGTATCTTCTGCCGCAATCAGATCAACACTTTTTAATGTTTCGACGGCGCGCTGGCTGATATCGCCCAGGTTGCCTATAGGGGTGGCCACCACATAGAGTGCGGGTCGCCGAAGCGTTGCATCGGTGTAACTTTGAGTCATCTGGATCGCCTGGCCCCGGTTTCGCCCGCGAGCGTGAGTGGAACCGCATGATAACGGTTTGCCCACTGTCGCAACAACATCAGTCGCCTGCTATGATCTATAATACTGGCGTCATATCAGGGTCTGCTGCGCAAAGGCGTCTTCCATGCGTTCAATGTTGAGAGTTTTATACAGTGTCATTGTTGAAAGCCATTAAACGTAGCCTGTTGCTGGTAGGCGCAGCCACATTGTTAAGTTATTGCAGCAGTGCTCCCGCACCGGATTCCCGTGGCGCAACCACCCCTGCAGTAACCGCCGAAAATCAAAGCATCAATGAGTTGCTGAGCCTCGCCGCAGATTCCGAATCGCCGCAGGCGGAGTCGTACATTCTGCAGGCCAGCGCCATGGCCCTGGCGGCGGGGGAACTGGACAATGCTGCCGCCATCCTCGCCGGCATTGACGCAGAGGACGATTTGCCCACTGCACTGGCAATCGAGGCGGTACGGCAAAAGGCAGAACTGGCACTTTTGCGCAATGATGCGCGGGACGCGCTGACACTTGCCAACAGTCAGTTGCTGGCGCAGACAGCCGAACTGCCGGTGGACACCCGGCAAGCTCTGATGCGCCTGCGTGCGGCAGCCTTCATGGAACTGGAGCAATACCTGGCGGCGGCTCGCGAGTACACACAGATGGCTGCCACTCTCAGCGATCCAGCGCAGATTGCCGACAATAACAATCGCATCTGGCAAATTCTGACAGCCGCACCGGCCGGCAGCCTGACCAGCCAATCCTCTCTGGTAGATTCCTATGAATTGCGCGGCTGGCTGGAGCTGATCAATGTGGTCAATAGCGAGCAGAACAACATCGAACGACAGGTAGCCGCCATCACACGCTGGCAGAACCGCTGGAATCAGCACACTGCCGCCGCCGTGTTGCCCGATGCGCTGGCGTTTGCTGTCGAGCTGCTCAATAACCGTCCGCAACATATTGCCCTGATGCTCCCCCTGCGTGAAGCGGCCGGCCAGGCTGTCAATGAAGGCTTCATGGCAGCCTACTACCACGCCGTCAGCCAGAATCAGCAGGTGCCCGAAGTCGAAGTACTGGATACCACAGGCGTCCGCGACATCACCAGCCTCTATCAACAGGCAGTTGAGCTGGGTGTGGACATGATTATCGGCCCCCTTCTCAAGGAATCGGTCAGGCAATTGCAGATGATGGAGCAACTACCGATCCCGACGCTGGCGCTCAACTACGGCGATGACTGGCGGACCAACCCCGCCGGTTTTTATCAGTTCGGCCTGGCTCCCGAAGACGAGATCCGGCAGGCGGCGCGCATGGCCTGGCAGGCAGGTCATCGCAACGCCGCCGTATTAACACCTGCCGGGGAGGACTACCGGCGCATTCAGGATGGTTTTGTCGAATACTGGCAATCGCTGGGCGGGCAGGTTGTCAGCAGCGCCAGTTTCAACAACGCAACCGGGTACTCGGACATCATCAGGCAGCTGATGAGCATCGATACCAGCGAAGCCCGCGCTCAGCGCCTCCGTGAAGTCCTGCCACGCAATAACATTGAATTCATCCCGCGCCGTCGTCAGGACGTGGACTTCATCTTCATGCTTGCCAATCCCGCCGAAGGACGCCAGATAAAACCCACGATGGCATTCCATTTTGTCGGAGATGTTCCCGTCTATGCCATGCCGGCCATTTATGATGGCCGCAGTGATGCCACCGGAAACCGGGATCTAAATGGTGTCACCTTCGTTGATGCACCCTGGGTGCTCGGCGGCGACGACCCTCTGCGTAGCAGCACCAGCGCGATCTGGCCTCAGGCCAACGGACCTGTCCAGCGCTTGCGTGCGATGGGTATAGACAGCTTCCGGCTCTATGCCCGAATATCACAATTGGAAAATTTCCCCGGCATCCGGTTGCAGGGCGCTACCGGCGTGCTTTCCATGCGGGATGACGGCAGTATCATGCGCGAACTGATCGGCGCTCAGTTTGTCGATGGTAGCGTTCTGGTATTGTCGCCTGAAACACTGGCGCCCGGGAACGCAGACACACAGGGAGCTGTCTCAGGTCTCTGACCTGCCTGTGCTCAACCTCTTGCAGAAAAGGACTTCTGCTTATGAAATCCGACCAGAACGCCCGCCCCGTCTCAGGATCAAATCCGATTGCTCCAGGCAAGCGCCGCGAAACCGGTTTCGCCCATGAGGCACACGCCGCGCGCTACCTGACGCAACAGGGACTCAGACTCATCGAAAGCAACTTCACCTGCCGTGTGGGTGAAATCGACCTGGTCATGAGGGACGGCGAGACCCTGGTTTTTGTCGAAGTACGTTACCGGACCCGCATCGATTTTATCGACCCGGTCACCAGTGTGAACTACCGTAAACAGCAAAAACTGCTCCGCACAGCGGCCATCTATCTGAAGTTCCACGGGCTCACCAATCGGGTGCGCTGCCGCATTGATGTGGTCGGCATCGTGCGGTTGGGCGACAAGGACGACTTGTCATTCAGGTGGATCAAAAATGCCATTCATCAGCAAGTCTGATCTCATCGCACGGACAACACAAAGCCAGCGGATTAAAGTAAACTGACAGCCTGCTCATCAACGGACATCAACATGGATCCGCAACAACGCCTGCAACAACATATTCAGCATAACATCGCGACCCTGCGCGAAACCCAGAGTAGCCAGGCCGATGTTTTGTGTGCGGCCGCCAACCGTATGGCAACCGCGCTTGTGCAGGGCGGCAAGATCCTGATCTGTGGCAATGGCGGTTCGGCGGCCATGGCCCAGTACCTGTCAGCACTGTTCATTAACCGCTTTGATCGGGAACGTCCGGGGCTGCCGGCGATAGCCCTGTCAGCGGATGCCGTTTGCCTGTCGACCATCGCCACTGATCAACAATATAAAACCGGATACGCGCAACAAATCCGGGCACTGGCACAACCGGCTGATTTACTTTTTGTCATGGCCGCTGGCAAAAGCAGTGCGAACTTGCGCGAAGCCATCACAGCTGCGTATGATCGCGACATTGCGGTCATCTTGCTGAGCAGCGAAGAAAGCAGCAATCTGGCCGAGATGCTGCAAGCTGATGATATAGAAATTCGGGTCCCCGCCCGGATTAGCTACCGCAGCCAGGAAGTTCATCTGGTATTGCTTCACTGTTTGTGCGACCTGATCGACATTGAAATTTTTGGAGAAGAGTTGTGAGTATCAAACGACTATCGATAATTGCGTTGCTGTTGAGCACCACAGCGTGTACCACCGTCCTCACTCAAACTACCGGTGAAGAAGGCATTCGCGAAGATCCTTACCTGCGTACTGCGGGCACTGTGGTTGAAGATGAATCCATTGAAACCAAGGTGACTGTCAATATGCGGTCGCAGAATGAGGCTTTCAGGGAGGCCGGCTTTGATGTCATCAGCCACAACGGCGTTGTGCTGCTGGTGGGCCAGGTACAGTCCGAAGCCCTGAAGAATGAGGCTACCCAGATCGCATCAGAGGCCAGCGTCCATGTCCGCCGGGTTCACAACGAAATGGAAGTTGCCGGACGTCGCAGCCTGCTCTCACGCGGCAATGACACCTGGCTGGCCACCAAGGTGCGCACGCAATTGACCGCCAATGACGGTATCAATGCCAATCGCATGCGGGTAGTTGCCAATAACGGCACTATTTACCTGATGGGTATCGTCGACCGAAGTGAAGGCACGAGGGCCACGGAATTGGCACGGAGTGTGGGCGGTGTGCAACGCGTGGTCAGCGTCTTCGAGTATCTTTGAGAATTGCGGGCCGGCAAATGATGCCGGCCGCTATTTGACAACCCGTAATGAGGCGCGGGAACGTGTTTTGTTTCCTGGCGCTGGCGGCTTGTCAGCATTGTGTTCATTCTTGACGGGCTTGGGTGTTGACGGTGGCGGCTCAGGTGGCGGGCTTTCGGTCTCAAAGACCATACCCTGACCATTTTCACGGGCATAAATGCCCATGACAGCCGTCACGGGCACATATACAGGTGTCGGGATACCGGAAAACCGACCGTTGAAAGTAACAGCGTCGTTGGTCATTTCCAGCGCATGAACAGCAGCAGGCGATATGTTAAGGATAATCTGCCCATCCTTGACATACTCCTGCGGCACCATCACATCAGTGGCGTATGCATTTACTACAATGTACGGCGTACACTGATTTTCCAGTATCCACTCGTACAGGGCACGCAGCAGATACGGGCGACTCGAGGTCATGCTCACGCTTATACCATCTCTTTTTCCTGATCCGACAGACTGGCTCTGACTGAATCACGGGAAAACAGACGCGCCCGGTACTGCAGCAGCGGCTGAACGGATTTATGATTGCCCAGATCGATGCCCAGCGATGGCAAACGCCAAAGTATGGGAGTTACACAGCAATCGACGATGGTGAATTCATCACTCATGAAAAAGGGTTTTTCAGAAAAAATGGGGGCGATCGAGATCAGGCTCTCACGCAACTCTTTTTTCATTTTTTCCTGTTGTGCAGCCGTACCCTTGCCTGCTGTCAGGTCGTCAACGACCTGACACCAGTCACGCTGGATACGATACATCCACAGGCGGCTTTGCGCCCGTGCTACCGGGTATACCGGAAACAGGGGGGGATGCGGAAACCTCTCATCAAGGTACTCCATCATGATATTGGCTTCATAAAGCACCAGATCACGATCCACCAGTGTGGGCAGACTGTTATAGGGATTCAACGAAGCCAGATCTTCTGGTGTGTTCGCCGGGTCAACATTGACAGTTTCAACGGTAACCCCTTTCTCGGCCAGCACTATCCGTACCCGATGGCTGTACTGTGAGCTACCATCGGAATAGAACGTCATGGAAGAGCGTTTTGCTACAACACCCATAAACCTTACCTCAAAAAATCGAATTAGCCTGATCGCTACATCACGCGCTTGTCACCGAACGGCGCGTCCTAGTGGATGCGCCGCCAGTATTCACGATTGAGCAATGTCACCAGCACAAACAGTATGGCCAGGAAACCCAGTACATAGACCCCAATTTCCTGCCGCGTGAGACGTACCGGCTCGCCAACGTAGTAGAGGAAGTTGACCATGTCATAAATGAATGCGTCAAATTCTTCAGGTGTCAATTCACCGGTGCCCGCCACGTGGCTGAGCTCACAGTCCTCCGGTGCATCTGCGTTGTTGGTACACACCACGTCGCCCTGCAGTTCATACAATACGTTGGGCATACCCACGTTCGGGAACACAGTGTTGTTGACCCCCCATACACGACTGGTGTCGGTATAGAACGAGCGCAGGTAGCCGTACAGCCATGCCGGACTGTGAAGGCGACCGGCCAGTGTCAGATCAGGTGGTGTTTTACCGAACCAGTTATTGCTGTCCACCGGATCCATGTTGTTTTCCATCAGGTCACCGATGGCGGCATCACCAAACACCAGATTGTCCATCACCAGCTCGACGGGAATACCCAGGTCATCGGCGGTACGCTGGTAACGCGCGTACTGCAGCGAATGGCACGAGTGGCAGTAGTTCATGTACGAGGTGAAGCCGCGCTGCAAGGACGCCTCATCACGCAGGTCCATCTCTACTGGCTCAAGCTCCACAGATACTTCAGCGCCCACCGCTTTAAGCGGCAGGAAGACCAGCGCGGCCAGCAATGCCAGGGTGATGGCCAGCTGTTTGTTGGTAATCCAGCGACCGGTCACGCGCTGAGGCTCTGTAAACGTCTTCTCCTTCTTCGTGTACCAGGGCATCAGGAAGAAGAACAGGAAGTACAGCACGGTGCAGAACTGCGCCAGTGCGATACGTGGCGCACTCGTACCTAGTGTACCCAGGTACCCCAGGATCAGGAAGCTGGCGGTAAAGATCAGCATGGCAATACGGCTGTACCAGCCCTTGTAGCGAATAGAGCGGACCTGACTGCGGTCCAGCCACGGCAGCACGAATAGAATCGCGATCGCGCCAAACATGACAATCATGCCCCAGAACTTCGCGTCGATGCCAAACAGCGGCACTGTCACCGCGCGCAACATGGAATAGAACGGTGTGAAGTACCAGACCGGCGGCACGTGTTCAGGTGTGACCAGCGGGTTGGCTTCCTGGAAGTTTGGTGGCTCAAGGAAGTAACCGCCCATTTCCGGCGCAAAGAAAATCACAAAACAGAATACAAACAGGAAGACTGTGATGCCGACCAGGTCGTGTACTGTATAGAACGGATGGAAAGGCACGCCATCAACCGGGATACCATTGGCATCCTTGTTCTTCTTGATCTCGATGCCGTCAGGGTTGTTGGAGCCCACTTCGTGGAGTGCCAACAGGTGCAGGACCACCAGACCGATAAGGATGATGGGCAACGCCACAACGTGCAGGGCAAAGAAACGGTTAAGCGTGGCGCCGGAGATCAGGAAGTCACCACGTACCCAGACCAGCAGATCCTCACCAATAACCGGAATCGCACCAACCAGGGATACAATGACGTTGGCGCCCCAGTAGGACATCTGGCCCCAGGGCAATACGTAGCCCATGAATCCTTCCATCATCAGAATCAGGTAAATGGCCATGCCAAACACCCAGATCAGCTCACGTGGCTTCTTGTACGAACCGTACATCAGACCGCGGAACATGTGCAGGTAGACCACAATAAAGAAAGCAGAGGCACCCGTGGAATGGATATAACGCAACAGCCAGCCAAATTCCACATCACGCATGATGTATTCAACCGAGGCAAACGCCCCTTCAGCGCTGTTGGTGTAGTGCATGGTCAGGAATATGCCGGACACCAGCTGTATCACCAGCACCACCAGCGACAGCACACCAAAGAAATACCAGAAGTTGAAATTCTTCGGCGCGTAGTACTTGCTCATATGCTTTTCCCAAGCATTTATGATGGGCAAGCGGTCGTTCGTCCAGTCTCGTAAACCCGCCAGGGAAGATACGACAAAGCCTTGTTTTTTTGTATCGCTCATTATGCGCTCACCCCGTCTTCACCAATCACCAGGACGTTCTCGGTTTCGTAGTAATAAGGCGGGACTTCCATATTGCGCGATGCCGGTGAACCGTCATAGACACGACCCGCCATGTCAAACTTCGAGCCATGACACGGACAGTAGAAGCCACCTTTCCAGTTCGCCTCAAATGGCTCAGGCCTGATTGACAGGCGCGGCGTTGGCGAACAGAACAGGTGGGGGCACAAGCCGATCAGCACCAGAATTTCCGGATCACGCGAGCGGAACTCGTTCTGCGCGTATTCGGGTTGCTCCGGCTGCTGTGAGTTCGGATCCTGCAGGACGTCGTCGCCCAACGTGCTCAACGCATTCAGCGCTTCCTCGGTGCGGCGCACGACAAAAATGGGTCGTCCGCGCCAGGCGGGAATCGGGCCAAGAATGGCGCCCTCTTCGATACGACTGATGTCAACCCTAACCGGCGCTCCCGCTGCACGCGCCTTGGCGCTGGGATTCCAGGAACCGACGAAGGGGACCACAGCCCCTACGACACCGGCCGCCCCCACCACCGAGGTTGACCCCAATAAAAACCGTCTGCGGCCAGAATCAGTACCGTCTTCACTCACCGTGTATTCTCCTGAGCTTTGTCGTCTTCAAAAAAGAGTAGTGCCTGCCCTGGTACTGGACCGGAGCTGGGCGAAAATCTGCTAATGCTGCGTTGCTGCGCTTATTATTATGCTGGCCTGTTGGACTCTGGAGGCCGCGAACGGCTCCGGAGCGACAGCGTCAGTCCCTGCTGTCTGACAATCGTGGTACTGGCTGTAAGGCGCAAACCGGCAAACGGGCGGAATGGTAGTCAATTTTACGATTTTTTTCAAGCTCGCTTTCACGGCAATAGCACTTAAGCAGTTGAATCAGAAAGAGATTTATTTTTTTACTAAAAACAAAAAAAGCGCCTGCCTCTCGGCAATAGCGCTTTTTCTGCGAATCAAGGGCTGATGAGGCCGGGAAAACCCGGGAACATCAACGCTTGGAGTACTGAGGACGCTTGCGAGCTTTGCGCAGACCGACCTTCTTACGCTCAACCTCACGGGCATCGCGAGTCACAAAGCCGGCTTTGCGCAATGGCGAGCGAAGTTCTTCGTCATATGCGATCAGGGCACGGGTCAAACCATGGCGAATCGCGCCTGCCTGACCAAAACTACCGCCGCCTTTTACGGTGACCTTGATGTCGAACTTACCGGCCATCTCCAGCAGTTCAAGCGGCTGCTGGACAATCATGCGGGCAACTTCACGGCCAAAAAAGCCGTCGAGCGTGCGCTGGTTTACCGTGATATTGCCACTGCCCTTGGTGATGAACACGCGAGCGGTCGCTGTTTTACGTCGGCCAGTGCCGTAGTATTGAGTCGTTGACATAGGAATTCAGTGAGCCTCGTAAATCCTTTGTAAAATCTTACAGTTGCAGTGCCTGCGGCTGTTGGGCCGCATGAGGATGCTCAGTACCAGCATAAACCTTGAGCTTCTTGAACATCGCCCGACCCAGCGGCGTGCGAGGCAACATGCCTTTCACGGCCAGCTTGAGCACACGCTCCGGAGAGCGGTCGATGAGCTTCTCAAAGCTGAAGGTTTTCAGACCGCCCGGGTATCCCGAGTGGCTGTAATACATCTTGTCTTTTGCTTTATTGCCGGTTACCCGGACCTTCTCAGCATTTACCACAACAATAAAGTCACCGGTATCCACGTGAGGCGTGTACTCAGGTTTGTGTTTTCCACGCAGGCGGCTGGCGATTTCAGTAGCCATACGCCCAAGCGTTTGGCCTTCTGCATCAACGAGCAGCCAGTTATGTTCTACATTCTGTGGTTTTGCACTAAAAGTCTTCATGTAACGTCACCGAACGGGCATTATCTTCAGGGAGCGCGAATACTACCGAAGCGCCTGTCATTATTCAAGCATTTTATGGATAGAAAGTACCAAATTGATCAGGGGCGGTGTTCGCGGGCCAGATATTCCTCTGACTGCATCTCCAGCAGTCGACTGCGGGTGCGCTCAAACACAAAAGCCAGGCCCTGTCCGATATATAAATCAGCCAGGGGCACAGCGGCGGACAAAATCAATTTCACATGGCGATCATACAGCTCATCGACCAGA
>OLID01000609.1_pt1 | contig 13838 bp, 12 predicted proteins | sample 1609361 | NCBI WGS metagenome assembly OLID01 (sample SAMN05416778, study PRJEB24817) | seawater metagenome | isolation source: Sea water | place: Canada:Atlantic | collected 2013-07
GAGATTTCTGCCTGTCTCGTGGGCTCGGAGATGTGTATAAGAGACAGTTTTATTTGATACCACAAATAGAATGCAATTAGATGGAGAACTTCAATTGGCAGAAAAATGGCATAAGAAAATCCAAGAGATGCTAAATTCGCAACCAGCTAAAGTAGCCTAAAGAGAATCAAAAAAAAGAGTTTGAAATTTATTCAAACTCTTTTTTTTTAAAATTCTTATTTTAATTTCACGGCAACTGGACAATGATCAGAACCGTGCACATCATTCAAAATAGATGCTTCACTAATTCGATCTACTAATTTTTCCGAAGCCAAAAAGTAATCAATTCTCCAGCCAACATTTTTATCTCGAGCACCTCCTCGATAGCTCCACCATGAATATTTGACATCATCACCATGTTTTAATCGAAAAGTATCAACTAATCCGTTAGATGTGTATGAATCCATTCCATCAATTTCTTCTTGCATGTAGCCAGCAGATTTATTGTAATTTGGTTTTGGGCGTGCCAAATCAATATCCTTATGCGCCACATTGAAATCTCCACATACTAAAACTGGTTTTTTTCTTTCTAATCCTTTGATAAACTTTAAAAAATCCGCATCCCATTTTTGGCGATAATCCAACCGAAGCAATTCACTTCCAGAATTTGGTGTGTAAACTGTTACAACATAATAATCACTAAACTCAGCACTAATTACACGTCCTTCCGTATCGTGTTCAGCAATTCCCATATCATACGTTACCGAGATCGGCTCTTGTTTCGAAAAAATCGCTGTTCCAGAATAACCTTTTCGATCAGCCTCGTTTGCGTAAAGGTGATAATTTGGCAATTCTGAACTCACAGTTTCTTTCACCTGTTCTACCGTTGCTTTGGTTTCTTGAAGGCAAATAATGTCTGCATCGAGACGTTTCATATCCTTAAAAAAATCTTTTTTTGCTATTGCTCGAATACCGTTAACGTTGAAAGAAATAATGTGCATACTACATCTATATAGGTTCGGAACAAAGATATAAAAGTCTTTTTCTATTCGATGGAAACCAATGATTTTAATCTTCAATGTCTATCTTTGCTGGAAATATGATTGATCAGCAAACATTAGAAGATTTAGAGTTTCCGGTTCTTAGAGATTGGCTAAAAGGCTACGCCGTTGGTCCGACTGCGCATCAAAAATTAAGTTCACTTTCTCCTCTTGAAAGTCGTGAAGACATTATTAAAGAGCTAAAGAAAGTGTTTGAATTAAAATCAATCCGTGATGAAGGAGAGGTTTTTCCACGACTTGAATTTGAGGAATTGATTACCGAGATTAAAATGCTTCCGATTACCAATGCAGCCATTCAATTAGAAGGTTTTTTACGCATTTTATATGCTTCTCACCTAGTCAATGATCTACTTGTATTTTTTGATAAACGACAAGACGAATATCCGTTGCTATCTGATATCTTAGAAGGATCTTATTACACATTGGAAATCATTGAGAGTATTGAATTGGTGTTCGATCGCCACGGAAAAGTAAAGGACGATGCTTCCAAGGAATTATTCGAAATACGCGCACAAATTAATGTGCTTCGCAAGCAAATTAATCGGAATTTTGATAAAGAAATCCGGCGTTTACTAAAAGAAAACGTTTTAGGCGATACTAAGGAAACATTTATAAATGACAGACGTGTTTTGACTGTACTTTCTAGCCACAAGCGCAAGATTACGGGAACTGTTGTTGGATCAAGTAACACAGGCAGTTTAACATACATCGAACCTCAAATAAACATTCCCTTAAACAATGAATTGGAGATGTTGTTGGACGATGAACGCAAGGAAATATTCCGTATTCTCCAAGTTCTAAAAAAGGATTTAATGCAACATCTTGAATTAATCAAGTCGTATCAATCCGTATTGACCGCCTTCGATTTCATCAATGCAAAAAGCAGATTAGCGATTGTATTGGATTGCACAATCCCTTCACTATCCGAAGATTTGGAAATCGAATTATTCGAAGCCTTTCACCCTATTCTCTGGCGAGCAAATAAAGATGCAGGAAAAAAAACACTGCCTCAACGCATTAAAATGGATAAGTTTTCTCGCATGTTAGTTATCTCAGGACCAAATGCTGGTGGAAAAAGTATCACCCTAAAATCAATTGGCTTATTGCAAATAATGTTACAATCTGGCTTATTGGTCCCAGTGCACAAAAACAGTACGATGTGCATTTTTGAAAATGTTTTAAGTGATATCGGTGACAATCAATCGATCGCGAATGAATTGAGCACCTACTCTTATCGATTGAAGCGAATGAATCAATTCTTGGAAATTGCCAATAAAAAAACTTTATTTCTTTTAGATGAATTTGGAACAGGCTCTGATCCTGATTTAGGTGGAGCTTTGGCGGAGGTGATTTTTGAGACTCTATACAACAAAAAGAGTTTTGGCGTGATAACAACGCATTACAACAATATCAAATTAAAAGCAGACCAATTGCGTAATGCGGTAAATGGAAGCATGTTATTTAACACCGAAACACTTGAGCCTACTTATACTTTTTCAACAGGTCAACCAGGTAGCTCATTTACATTTGAGGTAGCAAAAATGAACGGAATACCTGATGAGTTAATCGAATTGGCAAAGGAGAAATTGGATGATAAAAAGGTTCAAATGGATAAATTGTTGAACGATCTGCAAAAAGAAAAAACTTACCTAACCAAATTGAATAATGAGCACATCGAAGCTCAAAAAATTGCGCAAGACTCTTTCAATGAATATGAAGAAAAGAAGACGTATTACGACGAGAAGCTGAAACAATTTAGAGAAAGTGCAGATACCAATCATAAGTTCATTCAATACGGAAAAAAATTAACTACGTACATTCATCGATACAACACAAATAGTCGTAAAGCGTCAATAAATAACCCACTTCTGGAAGAAGTGAAAAAGTTCCTGGCAGTAGAACGTTCCAAAGAATTGGCAGTTAAACAAAAGGAAAAAGATGCTTTAATTCAGCAACAAAAGAACCCTTCCAAGAAAAAGAAAACAGTAAAACCTCAAAAAGATGAATACAATCGATCAAAGATAAAAGTTGGTTCGAAGGTAAAACTCATTGCAACGAAACAATCTGGAATAGTTGAAGAAATAAATCAGGCAACTGTAACCGTTTCTTTTGGATTTATGCGAATGAAGGTAAACTTAGAAAAACTTATGTGGGTTCAATAAAAATTATTGATTCCAAACCAACATTATCGTTTTGCTCTCTTATATAGAATATATGCTACTCCTGCGAATAAGAAATTCGGAACCCAAACCGCTATTGACGCTGGAAAACCTAAATTCATTGCTGCAACTGTTGTAACTTTCATGGCGAAAATGTAGATGAAGATTATACCTAAACCAATAGCGATATTAATTCCAACACCGCCACGCTTTTTTCTACTGGCGACGGCAATTCCAATAATAGTCAAAACATAAGCTGCAAAAGGATACGAGGTTCTTTGATAAAGTTCAACTTCATATACAGCAATATGCGCTGATCCTTTTTTACGTTCGCGCTCAATAAAGCCTTTCAATTCAAAATAATTCATTGCTTCAGCTATGTTTTCACGCGTAGCCATTTCACCAATATCAAATTGAAAACTTGTGTCTTTTTTTAAGCCTTCACCAATAAAATCATTCGGATATCCGACTCTTCGTTCGTAATAATTAAACAATTCCCATTTATTCGTTCCTTTAATATTTCGAGCAGTCGCTGCCTTAATAAACCCTTTTAAATTTCCATTTTTATCCCATTTCTCAACGGTGAAATCATTTATTAAATCAGTTTCCGATCTATACGATGAAAAATAAACGATTTCATTGTTTGGAAATTCTGCATGATAATCGTCAACAGACATGGCGTTTCTGTAATATTTCTCCTCGAAATTCAATCTTATTTTATTTGAAGATGGTATTATAAAATGATTAAAAACAATTGAGATCAACATTAAAATAGTTGCCGCTATCATGTACGGCCTTACAAAACGACTAAACTTCCTTCCGCTATTCCATATGGGAATGATTTCCGTGTCTTGCGCCATTTTCGCTGTAAACCAAATTACAGAAACAAAAATGATCATCGATGAAAACATATTGGCGTAAAAGAGGATGAAATTTAAATAGTAATGAAAAACAACATCATAAAGAGAAGCCTTGTTATCAATAAAATCTCCTAATTTCTCCGATAAATCAAATACCATCGCCAAAACCATAATCACTCCCAACATAAAGAAGAAAGTGGTTAAGAATTTTTTTATGATATATCTATCTATGATTTTTAGCATCTACAAGCGATTACCTAATTTTGGAATCATGTGATTTTTCCATGCTACAAACGTTCCAGCTTTAATCTGTTTTCTTGCCTCCGTTACCAACCAAAGATAAAACGCAAGGTTGTGAATAGTCGCAATTTGTATTGCCAAATGCTCTTTTGAATGAATCAAATGTCGCAAATATGCCTTGCTATAAGTGGAATCAACATAAGACGTACCATTTGGGTCCAGTGGAGAAAAATCTTTTTCCCATTTTTTATTCTTGATATTTATAACTCCTTCTGACGTAAATAGCATACCATGTCTTGCATTTCGAGTTGGCATCACACAATCGAACATATCAACACCAAGTGCGATACATTCCAATAAATTAATTGGGGTTCCAACTCCCATGAGATAACGCGGTTTTTCTTGAGGTAGTATACTACACACTAAATCTGTTGCTTTATAAAGCTCCTCAGCTGGCTCGCCCACTGATAATCCACCAATAGCATTTCCAATCGCGTCATGGGACGCAATGGTTTCAGCCGATTCTTTCCTTAAATCTTCGTATGTGCTTCCCTGTACAATTGGAAACAGTGCTTGTTCGTGCCCGTATTTAGGTTGAGTTCTGTCCATTTGATCGAAACAACGTTTTAACCAACGATGTGTCATGTGCATTGAGCGTTTTGCGTAATTATAATCGCAAGGATACGGAGTGCATTCGTCAAAAGCCATAATAATATCAGCACCGATTGAGCGTTGAATATCAATTGCTCGTTCAGGTGAAAACATATGATAACTTCCATCTATGTGCGACTGAAAAGTTACTCCTTCCTCTTTAATTTTTCGTGCTCCAGAAAGAGAATACACTTGATATCCCCCACTATCAGTTAAAATTGGTTTATCCCAATTTATAAATTTATGCAATCCACCAGCAGGTTCAATAACATCTAATCCCGGACGCAAGAACAAATGATATGTGTTTCCCAGAATAATTTGGGCTTTTATGTCCTCTTCCAATTCATGTTGATGAACACCTTTTACCGTACCAGCTGTACCTACGGGCATAAATATTGGAGTTTCAATAATTCCATGATCCGTGTGCAATTCACCAACACGTGCTTTGGATTCAGTATCAGTATATTCGAGTTTAAAGTGCATAAATTGTTAATAAGTAAACGCCACAAAGATAAATGTATTTAACAAAGCATGCCATATTTGTACAAAGCAAAAACAATGTCAGAATTTCTACCTGTATTTGAATTCTCATTTGGAACATATCTTTTTCTATGTTTCTGCTTATTCTCCTTTATTCAATTGTTGTTTTTAATACTCGTGTACAGTCGTTTAGCTTTTCATAAAGACAAATCGCTTAAAACAAACACACCTCCTGTTACAATAATTATAGCTGCTCGCAACGAGGCAGATAACTTATTTAAAAATCTTCCCTTTATTTTAGATCAAGATTATCCGAATTACGAAGTAATAGTTGTCAACCATCAATCAATGGATGAATCGAAGTATATTTTGGATGCATTTGCACATGAATTCCCAAATATTCGAGTAATTAATGTGGAAAGAAGCCAACACATGAAGTTTGGAAAAAAACTTCCATTGACACTTGGAATCAAAGGAGCCAAGTACGAGCATTTACTTTTTACTGATGCAGATTGTAATCCAGCTAGTAATCAATGGTTAAAAAGTATGAGTTCTCATTTTTCAGAAAAACATGAAATTGTTTTAGGATACGGACCATACAAAAAGAAGAAAGGGTTTTTAAATAAAGTAATTCGCTTCGATACTGCGTGGATTGCAATGAATTACTTTTCGTTCGCTAAAGCCAAATTACCATATATGGGAATCGGTCGAAATATGGCATATACGAAAAGTGTATTCAATGCCGTTTCTGGTTTCAAATCTCATTATGCGTTATCATCTGGAGATGATGATTTATTTATCCAAGAAGCTGCGAAAAAAGGAAATTATACCATTAATTTAGATCCGGATTCATTTTGCTATTCAAACCCTCCAAAATCGTGGAGTTCATGGATGCGTCAAAAATCTAGACACTACACTACAACTGAACGCTACAAGGTTATCAAAAAACTACTGTTAGGAATATACCCGCTTACCTTGTTATTAATGCTCTTTTCCTTTGTTACTTTGTTGTTTGATTCTAATTTCATTTGGTTGACTCTAACCATATTCGGCTTTATTCTTGCTGTAAAATGGGTGGTCATGGGTAGAGCCTTAGTGAAATTAGGCGAAACGAAATACATTGCGTATTTGCCATTATTGGATATAGCGTATGCTGTTTTGGCACCAACGATGTATTACTCAATTGATAAAAGAGATAAAAACAAATGGTAGACAATAGTCATTTATCGGAGAAAGCACAAAAAGACTTGATTCTTGTTGAGCGCGCGATTAAAGGCGACCAGTCTGCGTATGCTTCATTGATGGAGAAATATCGCGAGTCTATATATTTCACTATGTTAAAAATGGTGCACAACACAGACGACGCGGACGACCTAACCATTGAAGCGTTTGGAAAGGCATTCAATAGATTGGAGCAATATTCTCCTACATATGCTTTTTCAACCTGGCTTTTTAAAATTGCTTCCAATAATTGCATTGATTTCATTCGTAAAAAGCGTATAAAGGTAACTTCTATGGATTCTGGAATAAAAACAGACGAAGGAGACGTTCTTTATTTTGATGCACAAAGCAACACCATGGATCCAGAGGAAACAATAATGCACAATCAAAAGGTAATTCACATGCGTGAATTGGTGAGCAAATTAAAACCACGTTACCGCGTATTAGTTGAAAAAAGATACTTTGAAGAATTGAGCTATGAAGAAATCTCTGAAGAGTTAGACCTTCCTTTAGGAACGGTTAAAGCTCAATTGTTTCGCGCACGAGATTTCCTCGCGAATATGATGGAAAAAACAAAAGACAATATCTAGAATGCAAGACATTGATTTAATTCAACATTATTTTCCACACCTTTCAGACGACCAAAAAAGCAAATTCAACGCTTTAGGAAAGCTTTACGAAGAGTGGAATAGTCAAATTAATGTCATTTCTAGAAAAGACACCGATAATTTTTACGAACGTCATGTTCTGCATTCATTGGCAATAGCCAAAGTTGCTTCCTTTAATCCTGGAACCAAAATTTTAGATATTGGAACTGGTGGCGGGTTTCCAGGTATTCCACTAGCAATCATGTTTCCTGAATGCGACTTTTTATTGGTCGATTCAATCGGAAAAAAAATTAAAGTTGTAAATGAAGTTGCGCAGGCTTTAAATCTTACTAATGTTCGAGCAATTCATGAACGAGCAGAGAATGTAAAAGAACAATTTCACTTTATTGTGAGTCGCGCAGTTACAGCGATGCCAACTTTCATGAAATGGACCAAAGGAAAATTCCTTAAGGAAAATAACAATCAATTGAAGAATGGGATTCTTTATTTGAAAGGAGGTGATTTACGAGAAGAAATGGCCGGAATTAAAGGTCATATCCGATACACCAATATCAGCGATTTTTATTCAGAAGGATTTTTCGAAACGAAAAAAGTGGTGTATTTACATTAGGTTAAACTCAGTCTTCATCTCTATAAAATAAAGGCTTTCTGTACGATCAGTCTAAGCGGTATTTCTTAAAGAAACTATCCCAATCCCAAATAAAATTCTCTACTACCTCATCCATTCGTTTCAAGAACAAAGGATTTGGAGCCTGCATGCGTTTAAAATATTCATCCTGAAAGTTATACAAGGTATATTTATCAAAAATCACCTTTGACATTCCATAAATCATGTTTTTTGATGGGTGATTTAAACGAGAAAGTAATGAACGGTAATCTTTCACCAATGACTTAAACTCGGGAACTGACAATTCATATACTTTAGCCAACTTCTCATAAACAATTGATTCAATGCTATCAGCTTGTTCAGGATCGAATGCACTTTCTAAAAAGGAAATATTTCCAACAATTACAATAAACGCGAACTCATAACTATCGTTTGGGCGAATACAAGGAGATTTAACAAAGGCAGGGTCATCATTTATGAATTCAGCCACTACTGGGAAACCAGCATCAATTGTACTGAACAAACTGTTTATAAAAACGTTTGCCAATTTATCATTACTTACCTTTTTCCGTAAAATAGTTCCAAACATAGCTCTGAGGTTGAGATTTATTGTTCTTTACAAAATTACACAAGAAGAAACTGCGATATCAACAGGTCATTTTTTGGTTTTCAACAATCTTTTCCACAGTTTTTAACAATTTGTTTAACTAATGTTTAAACACTAATAAAATCAATTTATGTTAAACTTTAACCTTTCATCCTTTTTTAACCTATCAAAAATGCACAGAAATAGTACTTTTATAGTGATCATTCAACTCAACACAAATGAAAAGAAGTCAAATCATTTTACTCTCCGTTTTTATTTTAATCACTGGACTGATTTACATGGTTCTCTCGAACAACAAAAAAGAGGATTCGAAAGAATTAAAAGCAGAAAATAATACTGTTTATGTTCCCATTTTAAATGCAAAAAATGAAATGCGAACGCTGAAATTAACTTCTTACGGTCAAATTTTACCAAATTCGGAGGTAATCGTTTCATTTGAAGTACAAGGAAAACTAATCAAAGGTGGAATTTCAATGAAACCTGGAACAAATTTTAAAGAAGGTCAAATTCTATATAAAATTGACAACCAAGAAGCTGTTTATGCACTCAGCGCAAGAAAAACAGCATTGAGTAATTTAGTTATTAACGCTTTACCAGATATTGAATTGGATTTTCCTAGTGAACGACAAAAATGGTTGAGATTTCTAGAAAATTTAGAGCCGTTTAGAATGCTACCTGAACTACCTGCTATTCGTTCTGAAAAAGAACGCATGTTCATTACTAGTAGAACAATTTTAACTGAATATTACAATCTTAAAAGTCAAGAAGAACGTATGTTAAAATACTTCTATGCTGCACCTTTTAGCGGAACTGTTGTCGCTATTTATGCAGAACCGGGTGCAATTGCTAATCCTGGTGGACAAATTGCGAAAATTGCAAAATCAGGTGATTATGAAGTAAAAGTTCCCATTTCTATGACTGATTTAAAATTGTATAAAGAAAATAGCACAGCGGAATTCTATAATTCTAAAAATGTGAAAATTGCCACTGGAAAAATAATTCGTATTTCGGACGTGATCAATCAACAAACACAGTCAGCTGACGTTTACTATTCAGTCAAAGCATTACCAGAACAACAAATTTATCACGGTATGTATTTAAATGTTTCAATCAATAAAGAATCGAATAAAGAAACTGTAACACTTCCAAGAGTAGCCGTAAAAGATGGTAAAGTAAAGGTTCTAAACAACAGTAAATTGAGTGCCGTAGACGTAATGATTGTTAGTTCAAAACCAGATTCAGTATATGTAACCGGATTAACAAATGGTCAAGCAGTAGTCTTGGAACAAATCGAAACGAATGATTCTAAAGTAAAATACAAAGGAATCGCCAGATAAAAATAGGTTATGAAAAAAGTAATTCAATTTTTTATCAATCGCCCAATCTGGGGAAATGCAGCCATTGCATTGGTGTTAATGTTTGGTTTGTTTTCCATTTTTACGATGAAGCGATCATTTTTTCCAGAGCTTGATCCCAATCAAATTGTTGTCTCCGTATTTTATGCCGGAGCGTCTCCAACTGAAATGCAAGAAGGCGTTACCATAAAGGTTGAACAGGCAATTTCGGGACTAGACGGTATTGAAGAGGTGAACAGTTCCTCATCTGAAAATTACGCGCAAATAACAATTAAAGCATTCGTTGATACAGACATGGATGATTTGTTGAGCGAAGTGGAAAACAGTGTCAATTCAATTAATTCATTCCCGCAAGGCGCAGAACGTCCATTGATAAAAAGATTAAAATCAGGTGGAATGGGCAGCGTGGTCGCTTTTGTTGGTGTTTCTGCTAAAAAAGACAATGCTTCAACAACACAGTTAACAGATATGGCTTCGGAAGTAGAACGTGATCTACTCAATACTAAAGTCATCAGTCAAATTGTAAAAAATGGTTTTCCTGAAAAGGAAATCGCGATAAATGTTCGAGAGCAAGACTTGCTTAGATATTCTATTTCCATGCAAGAGGTTGCCTTGGCGGTTGGAAGTAAGAATGTTGACATCACGACAGGAATGATTCGAGGAGGCTTGGAAGAAATGAATATTCGCTCCAACAACAGAAGCACAGCGGCAGATGACATTTCTAAAATCATTTTACGTACAACCACATCTGGAGAGAAAATTTCCATAGGTGATGTTGCTGACGTTCAACTGGGTTATTCTGAGGCTTCACAAGAGGCCAAATACAATGGGAAACCCGCAGTATCTTTTCAAATTGAAAAAACACCTGAACAAGATATAACCGAGATTACTGAAGAACTGTATAAGTACAAAGAAACATTTGAGAAAAAAAATCCTGAATTCAATTTCAATATTTTCTACGAATTCAATAGTATGTTAAACGATCGAATAGATTTGTTAACATCGAATGGAATGATGGGATTAATACTTGTTCTTTTGTTTTTAGGACTTTTCTTAAATATTAAATTATCAGCCTGGGTAGCTTTTGGAATTCCATTTTCATTCTTAGGGATGTTCATTTTTGGATTGATGTACGGCATCTCGATAAACATGATTTCTTTGTTCGGGATGATACTTGTAGTTGGAATTTTAGTAGATGATGGAATTGTAATTGCAGAGAATATTTACGCACATTTTGAAAAAGGAAAACCAGCTCACAAAGCGGCATTGGATGGAACAATGGAAGTTTTGGGGTCTGTTTTTAGTTCTGTATTGACTACAATTGTTGCCTTTTCCATATTGCTATTCGTTGAAGGGCTTGAAATGATGCGAGAAATGGCATTCGTAGTAATTTCATGTCTTGCCTTTTCACTTTTCGAAGCGTTTATCGTTCTCCCCGCTCACTTGGGACATAAGAAAGTGCTTGCTGAAACAAAGAAACATACGTTTAGTTATTTGAAGGGTGCGTTGTTTATGGTAGTTGGTTTAGGAATAATTTACCTCGCCACACATCTATTCCCAGCGGAACCGAGCTTCGGAATGATTCTCTTTCCATTTTGTTTAATAATCGCTGGAGCAGGAATACTTTTTACCGGATTTGTTAAATCTCCTATGGAAAACAATGTCAGAAGTGGAGCTGATAAAGGAATTAAGTATGTCCGAGACAACTGGTTTAACAAAGCTGTGGAAATGATTGTAGGAACGAGATTGAAATGGTATAGACTAGGTTTTTTCTTCCCAATGATATTTTTATTTGCTGTGATTTTCCTTTTCTCTAAAGGGGTAATTTCATTTACTTTTTTCCCAGATATTCAACCGGATTTTTTCACAATCGAAGCAGCCTATAAACCAGGTGATAATAAAGAAAAATCAGTTCAATTTGTAGAGAAGGCCACTCAAATTTTATTTGAAGAAAATCAACGAATTATTGACGAAACTGGCGATTCATTGCTGACGTATTATTCGAGTAATATTGGTTTTGGAATGAACATTGGCCAAGCTGGAAATCACGCTTCAATGGTACAAGTGTTTTTCAATGGCGAAGACTCTAAAACCCCGGTAGACACATTAATGACGCGAATTATTGCGCGAATTGAAGCTTCGGATGAAGGCAAATTAGCGCAAGACACGTATGTTGGTGGCTTCAATCGTTTTGGAAAAGAAGTTGAACTTGGAATTACCGCTCCAAACGAACCTACTTTGATGGCAGCAAAAGAAATGTTCAAAAAAGAATTGGCTAAAATCGATGGTGTAATCAATATTAAAGACAACATGCCTCCAGGTAAAAACGAAGTATATCTTCACTTAAAACCAGAAGCTGAAATTTATGGCATTACAGAAAATGAAATTCTTGGTCAAATTCGAAGAGGATTCTTTGGACAAGAAGCGCAGCGTGTTATTATTGGAACCGATGAAGTGAAAATTTGGGTACGATATCCTAAAGAAGAAAGAAGTTCACTTTCTGACTTGGAAAACATGAAAATTAAAACACCAACTGGATTGGCTATTCCATTGATTGAAATTTGTGATTTCTTACAAGGTCGAGCACCTGAAAATCTAAGACGTAGAGACGGTCAACGATTGATTAAAGTCGATGCCGAAAGTATCGACCCTGATAAAGTAGCAACGATAAATGGTGAGATTACAGATAAATTGGTCCCTAAAATAAAACAAGTTTATCCTGAAGTACAATTTAAGCAATTGGGCCAAGCTGAACGTAGTCAAAAAACAGGAAGTTCAATGCAAGCCGTTGGTTCAATAGGTATTACGATTATGTTCATCATTTTAATGCTTCATTTCAACAGCTTGAGCAGTGCGTTTTTAATAATGCTTGTTATTCCAGCTGGAATTGGAGGAGCAATTTTAGGTCATGGATTAGTTGGAATTCCAGTCTCCATACTTTCTGTTTTTGGAATGATTGCGTTAACAGGTGTATTGATTAATGATGCGATTGTTTTCTTGGACCGATACAACGATTTATTGAAAGAAGGAATGGACACCAAAACTGCAGCTCTTGAAGCAGCTAATTCACGTTTTAGACCTATTATTCTTACTTCATTAACTACTGTAGCAGGATTGCTACCGATTATTTCTGAAACGAGCATGCAAGCCCAGTTTTTAATTCCAATGGCGGTTTCCATTGCCTTTGGTGTTTTGTTTGGAACAATTTTCATCCTATTCTTCTACCCTTCAGCCATTCTGTTTTGGAATGGCTCGAGAAGAACAGGTCGCTGGATTTGGACCGGAGAAAGAAACATTGATCCACGTAAAGTGGAACCCGTATTAAAATTAGAAGAACACATACATGATTTTGAAGATAAATAGCCTATTCGTAATTCTACTTGTTGTTGCAAATAGTTTTGGTCAAAAAGAGCTTTCCGCATCGCAAGCTGTATTTACGGCGTTAGAAAATAATTACCAAATTCTGATTTCAGAAAAGCAAAATGAAATTGCTGAGAAAAATAATAAATGGTCAGAAGCAGGATTGTTTCCAACTGTGACATTGTCTGTTGCGCAACAAAATGTAATTCAGGATAATACGAACAACCCATTTACGTTTACTCCAGGAATTATTCTAAACCAATCCCTTTCACCAACACTTAGTGCTAACTGGAATATTTTCAGTGGATTTAAAGTGAAAATCTCAAAGCAAAGATTAGAGCAATTGGAATCACAAAGTGCGAATAATGCCATTGCAATTATTGAAACGACAATCCAAGATGTATTGAAAACATACTACAATTCTCAATTACAAAAGGAACGATTGAAGTTGTACGAAGAAATTATGGCTCTTTCTCAACGTCGTTTTAAATATTATGAGTTAAAGGAGAAATATAGCAGCTCATCTTCATTGGAATTGTTGCAGTTCAAGAACCAGTATTTGACAGATAGCACGAATTATTTATTACAAAAAGTATCGTTTCTGTCTCTTATACACATCTGACGCTGCCGACGATCTACTCTGTGTAGAT
>OLID01000610.1_pt1 | contig 13836 bp, 12 predicted proteins | sample 1609361 | NCBI WGS metagenome assembly OLID01 (sample SAMN05416778, study PRJEB24817) | seawater metagenome | isolation source: Sea water | place: Canada:Atlantic | collected 2013-07
TGGGAGAGTAAGTCGACGCCGCTTTTATAAAGCCCCTCCATGTATTTGGTGGGGCATTTTTTTGAATGAAAAATTCACACGTTTCTGTATTGGAGTAATTTTATTAGGATAATTTTACTAGCATCATGCTTTTACGGTAATCATTCTTTTTTGCGAGTTGCTTTCTTTAAGACCTGCATTGAATTAATTAATCCTTTTTCGTAATATCTCTATTTGGATTGTTTTTTAGGAATGCCCCCCAGTTATTACCTCCTTTGCTAACCTTATTGTGTTCTCCAATTCCCTTAGAGAAATGATGACACAATGCGACTGCTAACCCATCTGTAGCATCAAGGTATTTAGGCATCTCTTCAAATTTAAGTAAATTTTGAAGCATATTTGCTACTTGCTCTTTTGATGCTGCACCAGAGCCAGTAATAGCTTGCTTGATGCGACGGGGAGAATATTCTTCAAATGGGACATTGTGACTTAAGGCAGCTGCAATGGCAACCCCTTGAGCACGACCTAATTTTAACATCGATTGTACATTTTTCCCAAAGAATGGAGCTTCAATCGCCATTTCATCGGGACGAAACTCCCTAATAATTCCATCTAGCCGTTCAAAAATGCGCTTTAATTTATCTGGATGAGTAGGGAGTTTATTCAATTGAATAACTCCAAATGTAATCAGCTCCATTTTTTTTCCCTTGAAATGTATTATTCCATATCCCATGAGCGTAGTTCCAGGGTCAATTCCAAGAATTATTTTATCTTCAACCATTAAAATCTTTTCGTTGCTTAAAACTAATCAAAATAACAGGAAAATATTCAACTTAATAAAGTTGACATTATTTCTATTGGTGATTGTTATTATCTACTTTCAGATAAATCAATTTAATAAAGATTCTTGGCGAGAATTTAAATTGGATTCAATTGTTGCTCTTCTAATAGCTTTAGGACTGGTTTATTTAAATATTTGGATTGCATATATTCAATGGAAAGTCACACTCAAATTAATAGTACCAAAGACAGAATTAAAAACTCGTTCGCAATCGTTTTTTGCGGGAATTGTAACGGGAATTGTCACTCCCAACATGATGGGCAATTTCATCGGTAGATTGTTTTATTTCGAGCGAAAACATCGAATTTCTATTACCCTATTTACATTATTAGGTAACTATGCCCAATTTCTGGCCAGCTTGGTCTTTGGATGGATTGCGATATTAATTGTAGGAGATTTATATGTACTTCCACATTCTGAGTCATTAATATTTGTTTTGGGTTTTGCGGTTATCATGGCATTTTTGCTTTATTTTTTCATTGATAATTTTTTAAGTCGTTTTAAAAAGAAAGTATATTTTAATTCGTTTCGTGAAATTTTAACGAAAAATAGAACTTTCAGAATAACAATTTTGGGATTAAGCTTGCTTCGATTCTTTGTGTTCACGATGCAGTTTTCATTGATGCTTAGAGCTTTTGGTGAAATAATCGATATTTCTGTAATTATGGCGATTTGGCAGGTGTATTTACTCACTATGCTTATTCCATCCATTTTTTTGGGAAAGATTGGAGTGCGGGAATCGGTCGCCCTATTCGTTTTAGTAAATTTAGAAATGAATGAATACGCGATATTGTTTAGTTCCTTAATTATTTGGGCATTAAACACCTTGTTGCCTGCTCTTGTAGGATTAGTCATTTGTAAAAATCGAGAAAATGTTTAATTATTTACTTTTCTATTTTACTCTCTATTTTTTGCTATTATCTGCAGTGGTTATTTTTGGATTGTTCAAAAACGGAAAAAAAGAAATTGTATACACTGAAACAGAGCCGCCAATTGATCTTCAAAATTTGATTCTAATTGTTCCTTTTCGAAATGAAGAACATAGGATAACAGTACTAATTGAAAGCTTGAATGCATCAACCGTTTTACCCAAAGAAATCATATTCATTAATGACCATTCAACTGACGATACGGTTAAATTAATTGAACAAATAATCAAAATTGAGAATTACAGAATAATACATGCTCCAAATTCTATTTCTGGAAAAAAAGCCGTTATACGTTTGGGTATCGAACAAACCGAAAGTGAATTTATTCTCACAACGGATGCGGATGTTGCGTTTCACTCAGATTATTTTGAATCAATTTCCAAGCTTCAATACACGGATATGTATATAATGCCTGTAACGATGAAAGCAAAAAAGATGTTTGGTCAATTGTACGAAATAGATTTAATTCTGGTCAACGCTGTGAATGTTGGATTGGCTGGATGGAAAAGACCAATCATGGCAAGCGGGGCAAACCTACTTTTTAAAAGATCTAAATTCAATGCGTTTGACTCATTTGAAACGCACAAGCACATCGCTAGTGGTGATGATATGTACCTATTACGGGATTTTCGAGAGAATAAAGCTGATGTACGTTTGATATCTAACCCTGAATTTGGTGTGGAAACCGAAACACCCCAATCATTCAAGGAATTTCTTGATCAGCGATTGCGTTGGCTTGGTAAAACAGGGCATCTGAAGGATCATTTAAGCACAGGTTTATCCATTTTTCAAACGCTGTTGACCGCTTCTTTTTTTGGATTGATGATTTATTATTTAATAATTGGTGAAATTACTTTTGCTTTGATCTTGCTTACATGGAAAACGTGTTTAGATTTAATCATCTTTGCTCCGTATTTCAATCGAATTAAGCGCATGAAGACGTGGTTATTTATTCCATTATATGAACTTCTATTTCCATTTTACACCTTGTTAATTTTAGTTTTGATACCAATCTATAAACCGAAGTGGAAGAGTAGGGAGATTTATTTGAATAATTAAGTTTTTTTCATTTTTGGTATCGTCCGAAAAATGACCGTGAAGTAGCCACGAAGTGAAATAAAAAGGTTTAGCGTTGCATTGTGCAATGCAGTTCGGTTGTGCTTCAAACTTTTCCACTATTAGCAACTTTCAATGCGCTCCACTTTTTGCTGATGCTATGCGCGATTTTAAAACTCACTTCGATTGATATTATTTATGGAAAAATAATGAATTTATAACCGTAGAGTTGAAATTTTCCCTTTGGAAATGGATGAAGAGGGAGATTTAAAAAATCTACATATAAAAAAAAAAGGGCATCCTATTCAGATGCCTTTCAATTTTATTCTTCAATCGAATTAGAACGGTAAATCGTCGTCAGCTTCGCTTTGCGTATTAGCTTGTGGAGCTGGAACGGTATCTAAATTCATATCAGAAGGTCCACCTTGTGGCATTCCTTGTCCCATTTTTTCAATTCTCCATGCATCTAAAGTATTGAAGTATTTCACCTCTCCTTGTGGACTTGTCCATTCGCGACCTCTTAAGTTGAAAGAAACTTCTACTTGCTCACCTTCGGTAAATCCATCAAGCATAGAACATTTATCTTGTGCTGCCTGAAAAGCAATTTCTTGTGGGTACATACTTGAGTTCTCACTCACCACGAATTCTCTTTTCGAAAATTTTTCCGTTACTTGAACAGTATCTTTGATCACTTTAAGTGTTCCTGTTAATTTGAACATAATCCTTGTTTATTTATTATTAGTTGTTGTTATTATCCATTGTTGAAGGCAAGCAAGGTCATCCATGCATCTTCCAGTTTGTTTTCTTTTAGTAACTCCTTGGCTTTAGTATGTAAAGCATTTTCAAGTTGAATAGGTTCGTCTTCCAAAGATACAAATAAATCACTCAGTTCGATTAACTTATACTCATTCACGTCCGTTTCATTAGGTAGCTCTTCTATTCCTGCCAATTGACCTAAATCATTACCAGTAAGAATGCTACTATTTAAAACATCATTAGGAAGCGCATCAAATCCGATTCCAATCGTTGTGATTGGTTTAGTAATTTCAAACATAGAATTTTGATCTGCTCGACAGTACCAATTTCCTCCCATGCGTGAAACCAAATCAATTTTATGTTGATCAATTGAACCATTTTCATCCAATACAGCTTCGTTGATGTGAATTTTCATCACTTCGCAGAAAATTAAATTTCCTGCTCCTCCCTGATTTCCTAATTCTTTTACTTCAATCACTTTGCATTCAAATTGAATCGGTGACTCAGCAACTCGCTTTGGACGAATTGTTTTCGAAGCTATTGGTGTAAATCCAGCCTTATCAAATTCACTCACTCCAGGAGCGAAGGGTGAACTCGCCAAACTCATTTGATGAACAATATCGTAATTCACGACGTTAATCACGACTTCTGGAACCACTTTTACATTGTTGTATGTATCTTTTGTTTCATTGGTTCTTCCACTGCGCGCAGGAGAAAAAATAAGTATTGGTGGATTAGCGCTGAATACATTGAAAAAACTAAACGGAGCCAAATTATCAATCCCATTCGCATCAACTGTCGAAGCAAATGCAATAGGTCTAGGACCGATGGCACCAAGTAAATAGTGATGTAATTTCGGAACTGGTATTTCTTTTGGATCAATTGTTAACATGCATTCAAAATTTGAAGTCCACAAAGTTACAACGAATAGTCCTTTTTTACAGACAGAAGTCGTATTGTTTTATCCACATTTTACAAGAGATGTTAACTATAATTAAGAATAGACAAAAAAAATAGTCACTTGTGTTTCCTAGTTAGAAATAAATGAATAAATTTGCACTCCGTTTCTAAAGCTGCGGGAAGAGATTAAACGAAATCTCAACGATTGAAATTATTGCGGATGTGGTGAAATTGGTAGACACGCTAGACTTAGGATCTAGTGCCGCGAGGTGTGTGGGTTCGAGTCCCTCCATCCGCACAATAATGTGATGGTGTCCGGCTTTAGACGGACGCCATTTTTTATTTTAAACAAGTAAAGTTAAGTAAGATGAATGTAGTTCGCGAAGATGTTGATGCGTTAAACGCAATTATTAAAGTTGTCGTTTCTCCTGAAGATTATCAAGGAAAAGTTAAGGATGCTTTGAACAAATACCGTAAAACGGCCAAAATTCCAGGATTTAGACCAGGTCATATTCCTATGGGATTGATTGAAAAGCAATACGGAAAATCTGTTCTTTCGGAAGAATTAAACAAAGCAGTTAATTCATCACTACAGGCATTCATTTCTGAAAATAAAATTGAAATATTAGGACATCCAATTCCTGCTAAAGATGGTGAATTTAAAGGCGATTTTGATAAACCAGCAGAGTTTGAGTTCAAATATGAAATTGGATTGGCTCCTACTTTCGAAGTGCCATTGTCTTCAAAAAATAAATTCGATTACAACAAAGTAAAGGTAGATAAAAAGTTAATTGATCAACAAATCAATGACTTACGTCGTCGTTACGGAAAACTGGTTTCATCTGATGCCGTTTCTGAATCTGATATGATTTTAGCTCAATTCGTTGAGTTAAATTCGGATAAATCGATTAAGGAAGGTGGGATTCTTCACTCTTCAACAATTTCTATGGAGTTTGTAGAAGACAAAAAAGTGAAGAAAGAATTAACAGGAAAGAAAGTTGGAGACAAGGTGGTTGTAGATCCAAAATCTGTTTCTAAAGGTGGAAAAGATACTGCCGCAATGTTAGGCGTTTCTGAAGCTGAACTGGAAAACGTTTCTAACTTGTTCGAAATGACGATTACCGAAATAAAGGGTATGGAATTGGCCGAATTAAACACTGAATTGTTTGATAAACTTTTTGGTGAAGGAGCGGTTAAAAATGAGAAAGAATTGGAGGCAAGAATTGTTGCTGATTTAACAGGAATGTTCGCTAATGATTCAGATCGAATTTTAACTCGTGATGTTTACGATACTTTGATTGAGAAAACGAAAATTTCTTTACCGGATGAGTTTTTGAAACGTTGGATTAAAATTTCCAATGAAAAGGAAATTTCTGATGAACAAATTGCAGCTGAATACGACGGATATGCAAAAGGCCTTAAATGGCAATTAATTCAAGGAAATATTTTTAAAACAAACAATATTAAATTGGATAACGCCGAAGTAATTGATTTTACAAAAGGATTATTGGTTAACAATTACGCACAATACGGAATGCCAGCTCCAGAAGATAAAGAGTTGACAGCTTCTGCAATGCAAGTTTTGCAAAACCAAGAAGAAGCGGGGCGTGTTTACGACATGTTAGCCGAACAAAAATTAATGACTTACTTCAAAGAAACTGTGAAATTAAACGAGAAAGAAATTTCTTACGATGATTTCGTGAAGTTGGCAGAGAAGAAATAAGATATACTTTCTGATAGTAAAGCCTCGACGAAAGTTGGGGCTTTTTTCGTTTAGAGATTTTTATTATAGGTTTTATGGTTATTTTAGTCGTGAAAAATAAGAAGTAAATTCTTTAGCATCTAGCCAATTATTTGCAATAATTAATCGACAAAATACCATGAACACTAAAACAAAACTAGCGGTCGCACTTATACTATTAATGTTACCAATTTATACATTCGCCCAGCAATCGCGTTTTATTGAACTAACAGTAACAGACACCATCACATTAAAACCTATTAGCTATACTTATCAAATCGATATTGGAGAAAAGAATGATTTCATGGGGATGGACATCATGATGGATTTTGAAGAGGAAGACTTACCAACGACTTCAATTCCTCAAATTACAAAAGCATTGGATAAAGAAGGGTTTCAATATTCTCTTTCCTCGGATAAAGATTATACGGTTTCAAGTAAAACAAAAAATCCAAGTTTATTGGTACCATTGACAAATGAAAATGAGCTAAAAGTGCTTATTGATATATTGAAAAAACTAGATGGTATTACTGGAAAAATTAAGGAAGTGAAGTATGAATCTGAAGCTAAATTTCAAGATGAAAGTTTTAAAAGGTTGTACAATAAAGCACTTGCTCAAGCAACAATGATGTCTAAAGTTTCTGGTGAAAGTATTGGTCAATTATTGAGTATATCTGACAATGCAGGAGCTTCTTCATTCAATTTTATGGACTACTATAAACAAATGCTAGTCGAAATGCCAGGAGGAATGTTTGGTAAAACTGAGATCAGCGATAAAAAAATTGAAGTTAAAAAGACGTTTAAATTTGCGTTGAAGTAAGATCATTTCAACGACCTAAGTTGGTTGGCAATCGTTCGGAACCTTTTTATTTCACCAACTGAATCATTTTCTCGGCAATAGTATCTCCATACAACAACGGACCAAAAACATGGCGGCCGTCTATTGTGTAAAGTTCCTTTTTTGAAGTTGCCAATTCAAACAATCGTTCAGCGTGTTTGTATGGAATAACTGCATCTTCAGTGCTGTGAATAATCAACAAAGGTTTGGTATAGTTTCCAATGTTCTTCTCGGCACTGTACATTTCACGCACAAATATTCGACTTAAAAAAGGCACTCTGTCGTTCGCAGCATCTTTATGAGAGGAGAATGCCCCTTCTAGAACCAAACCATCAATTAATTTTTGATTTTGCGAACCTGAAACAGCGGCTAAATGTCCTCCTAAAGATTGTCCGTACATTATCAATTTATCATATTTAATATCTTGTCGACTTAACAAATAATCCAATCCATCTTTTGCATCTGTTAACACATACTTTCGTTTTGCTTTACCTTTTGAAAAGCCAAATCCACTGTAATCCAGCATAAAAACTTGAAACCCTTTTTTCACGAATGGTTCCATCAATAAATAATTGTAAATAATGTTTCCAGCGTTCCCATGAAGGAAGTACAGCGTAATGCCATTGTAGTTACTTTTTGGTGAAATAAACCAAGCATTCAACGAATCTTCTTGCTGATTGATAATGTGAATATTTTCAATCGTATATCCCAAATCGGCTAATTCGTTTTTCGAATTGCGAATAACAGGGGTCTGATCGTCTTTAAATGAGAGTGTAAGCGTATCGTTAAGGTCTTTGTTGTAATCGCTAAATGAATCGGTTGCGTTTAATTGGAATGGATGTAAGAACATCTTGTTGAATGCGCAAGACGCGGTAATATAAATTAAAAGTGTAATAGCAAAAAGCGATTTTATCATGACAGTCCGTGTGAAATTATTCGTGTAAAATTAATTGATTAATTGTTGTTTTGATAAGATGTCAACCAAGTATTTTACTTTATCAGTTTGTATCATATCAGGGTTTTTATGAATTGCTTCAATGTTGTCTTCTTTGGTTTTAATATTCCAAATAGTTACAAAAACACCGGCATCATGAGCTTGTTGAACTTCTTCTTTAGTTATTGAAAAAGTAGAGATTGAGATCCCTTTTAGATTTAAGGATAGAGCACTGGCGAGACCGTCTTGGAACGTTTGGGGGTAATAGTATAAATCAATATTACTGGCTTTTGATTGCAGCAAGCTTAAAAACAACGTTGATTGGCTCTCGATATAGACATGACTGTGTAAATTATATTCATTAAATAAATTAACTATCGCGTCACTAAACTGCTCAAATTGGGCTTCATAATTTAACGGATCATAATATAGTTTGATATCAAAGGTGAAAATATAGTCTTCAAAGTGTTCAATATTTTCGATTAATTCAGATAAGCGAACTATTTTGAAATTTGAATACGGCATTTCATCATAACGGGCATCTTTAATTTCATCCCAGGTATGTGAATAGATAGTGCCTTGTACATCTGTTTTTTGATTTAAAGATTCATCATGAAAGAGCACGAGAACTCCATCTGAGGTCATTTGAACATCCATTTCTGAGCCAGTTGCACCAAGGTTTAGGCAATTCAATATCGATTCAGCACTATTACTCGGGTACATGTCTGATACGCCCATACCGGCGTGACCAAGGACATCTATCTTATTGCCATTTAAATTCTCAATCTCGAATTTTTCAGATTTGCACCCCATGAATAGGATAGGGAGGAACGATATGTACATTAAGCGCCTCATTAGAATGCGTAGCCGAAACTGAGTCCACCCCAGTGTCGCATTGTTTTAAATCGTTCGAGAATTGGCGAATAAAACGCTCTGAATAAAAAACCGCCTTGTATTTTTTGAAATTTATAACCGAGAGACGAATTTCCATTGAATGAATGATATCGCTTCGGACTAAAGTTTGCATTTGCGCGTACATGATTTTCATACGCACAGCCAAGTCCCAACTCTATATAATGCGTTTTGCCAAACGCAATATGTACTCCAACAGGAAGAATTAGTTGAGGATTGATCTTGTTCCGAAAATCGGTAATCTTAGTAGTTGAAATGCCAATATGTGCATCAAAATCAAATTTTTTAATCGAATAAAACTTTCTACTATAATTGATAGAACCAAAAACTCCCGCACCTCCAAAATCAATGTAAACTACATTTTTTGCTACACTATCATTCTGCGAAATGCCTGTAAAAGAAAGTGTACACATGAAAAATAATATGTAGTAAAATTTAGACATTTTGAAATGTGAAAGTAATGAAAAAACCCGCAAAAGAAAATTTCAATTGCGGGTTAGATATCAATGTTAAATCATTTAATCGATTGAAATATCATAAGGCATTCTCATTTGAATTCCCTGATATGATTCTAATTTCTTCAATTGATTGTAATAATGAACAAATGTTTTTGGCAATTCAGCGGATGCCGAAGCTTTGATTTGTTCACTTTCTTCAAGCTGTTCTATGAACTGTCCCAATTTATCTTCTTTGACTAAAGGGTAATACAATACTTTCGCTTTTTTAACACCTGCCTCTTTTGCAGCGTAAGCGATTGCATCTTTTAATCCACCGATTTCATCTACTAAACCAATTTTTAAAGCATCGCGACCTGTCCACACGCGTCCTCGTGCAATAACATTAACTTGCTCAACAGTCATTCCACGTCCAGCAGCCACACGTTGTTTAAATTGCAAGTAAATATCGTCAACACCTTCTTGAATAATTGATAATTCTTCTGGAGTTAATTTGCGATTAGTTGTCATAATTGCATGCTTGTTTGTAGAAGCTCTATCGAACGTTAAACCTAGTTTGTTTTCTAGCATTCCACCAGTGTATGGAATAACACCGAAAACTCCAATTGAGCCTGTGATTGTATTTGATTGAGCAAAAATGCGTGTTGCCGGCGCAGCGATGTAATATCCTCCAGATGCGGCTACATCTCCCATTGATACAATTACTTTTTTGGTTTTGTTTGTCAATTCAACTTCTCTCCAAATTTCATCACTTGCCAATGCACTTCCTCCAGGACTGTTAATTCTAAACACAACGGTCTTCACTGATTTATTCGCTCTCGCATCTTGAAACAATTCACAAATTTCTTCCGATGTTAATCCATCTCCAGTTTTGGCTACACCGCCTTCAGCCATAATAACGGCTACATTTGGGCTGTCGCCTTTCGTCAACGTTTGGTCCTGATAAAATCTCTTTTTCGAATATTTGCCAAAAGCCAATAATTCAAGATCTTGACCTTTTTTGCTTTTTACTTTCTCAGCCAGTATGTCAATTACTTCATCTCGGTATTTTGTGGCGTCAATTAATTTATATTTAACAGCATCACTTACATTTTGAATTAAAGCATTTTCAGCAATACGATTCAATTCTTCCGAGGAAACTTTTCTGTCTTTTGATATGTCCGCTCTAAAGTCTGACCATAATCCTTCCATGTAGCGTTCAACTTGAACACGAGACGAATCACTCATGTCACTTCTGAAAAATGGTTCTACCGCGCTTTTAAAATCGTTGTCCGATCCACGAATAACTTGCATTTCAATATCCATTTTATCCAACGCGTTTTTGAAATACATCATTTCTGCACCCAAACCTAAAAATTCCATCATTGAAGAATGGAAACCATAGTTCTCATTAGCAGCAGAAGAAATGTAGTATTCTTTTTGAGTAACAACTTCTCCACTGTTATAGGCAACAACAAACTTTCCAGAAGATTTAAAGTCTTTTATTGCATCTCGAATTTCTTTAGCTGTTGCAAAGCCACAACTTAAATTATCAATTTCGATAAAAATCCCTTTGATTTTTTTATCTGTTTTAGCCTCTTCTAAACCATGCAGAATATCGGTTAGTCCAGCTGTGTTGTTCATTGAGAATGACATTGGATCGAATTGACTATTGCCTTTATCAGCAATTGGTCCATTAAGCTCCATGTGTAGTATTGTTTTGTCTTTTACAATCAGTCCTGTTTCATTGTCAAAACTGCTAATGATTCCGCTTATTACAATAAGCCAAATGATTAATCCTAAAATGGAAACAATTAATGCCGCCCAAAAAGTTGGCCAGAAGATTCTACCGAATGTTAATTTTTTTTCTGCTTTCATGGTACTATTTTAATAAGTTGAATTTCAAATGTAAATGATAAACTTTGATTCGAATTGTATGATGTATATGGATGGCGAAATAAATGTGTTGAATGAGTTTTTACCTTGATGGATGAGAACAGTGATTTTCAATTTAAAGTCTTAAACATTCAGACCCTACACTGTTTGTGTAGTGTATAGTCAATGATTAGGCGCATGCGCCATTTTCACATAGCAATAAACTGTTGGACTTTTGAGTTCTGTACGGAAAAACTATAATCTACCCGTAATACTCTACTTGGAAGTTTCATTTTTCCTTTATTATAAGTAAATTGCAGCAAACTAAATAGAACTATGAAACGATTACTGACACTCTCCATGTTAATTTGTATGAGCCAGATTTTTGCTCAAAACTATTCTAAAATTAAGATTTACACAAACTCTGAAGGTCTTCAACGATTGGCAGAATTGGGACTTCCTGTTGATCATGGTGAGTGGAAAAAGGATTATTCATTTACAAGTGATTTTTCTTCAGATGAGATTGATATCATCGCTTCGAATGGATTTCTTTTCGATGTAATACATCAAGATGTGAAGGCATACTACAAATCTCAAAACGATAATCCTCACTATTCAACAAAAAATGTTTCGTGTTCTGGAGGTTCCGCTGAGACTCTTCCGGCTGTTCCAGGTAATTTTGAAACAGATCCTGGTTCGTATGCTGGTTTCTATTTGTATCAAGAAATGTTAGATGAATTGGATGATATGGTTTCTCAATATCCGAATTTAATTACAGTTAAATCTCCAATTTCAACTTTTCAAACTTGGGAAGGAAGACCAATTTATCATGTGAAAATTTCAGATAATCCTTCAACGAGTGAAGCCAGCGAAACGAAGGTGTTATATACGGCAATTCATCATGCGCGTGAACCTATGAGTATGTCACAAACCATTTTTTACATGTGGTACTTGCTGGAAAACTACGCGACAAATGAAGAAATTCAATATTTGGTGAATAATACTGAAATGTACTTTGTTCCGTGCATCAATCCAGACGGATATATACACAATCAATCGCAAGATCCTAGTGGATTTGGAATGCATAGAAAAAATAAAAATCCAAGCGTGGGAACATCTAATCCTGGAGTGGATTTAAATAGAAATTATTCATATGGATGGAACACAACTGGCGTGAGTCCTGACCCAAATAACGACACTTATCCGGGTTCCAATGCGTTTTCAGAGCCAGAGTCTCAAGCGATTAAATGGTTAGTAGAAAATGTAGGATTTACATCTGCATTCAATGCGCATACATACGGGAATACTTTGTTGTACCCAGTCGGAACAACCACAGCTGAATTTGCTGATCACCACGATTATTTTGCAGATTTGGCAGGACACATGTGTTCTCAAAATGGATATTTCCCACAAAAAAGTTCTGGATTGTACCCAGCATCTGGAGATTCAGATGATTACATGTATAAGGTTGATATTGGTGTTGGACAAAAGGATACGATTTTTGTAATGACTCCTGAAATTGGAACAGGTTTTTGGCCTGCTCAAAGTGAAGTGATTCCTACTTGTCAAGCAATGGTCTTTCCAAATATGGTGCTATCACATATGACGCATCAATATTATATTGTAGATGAAACAGATCCGAACTCTGTAGTGTCAATGACTGGAAACTTCAATCATGATGCATTGAGATTGGGAAGAGAAGACGGTAACGTTACGGTTTCGATAGAACCTTTGGTAAATATTCAATCAGTGGGATCTCCAATCAATTACAATTTGGATTTGAGAGCGTCAGCTTCAAATTCAATTTCGTATGTACTTGAACCTAGCATTCAGTATGGTGATGAAATTAAATACATATTAAAAACGGAGTACGCTGATTGGACAAGAAAAGATACTATTATCAAGAAATATGGAGCCTTGACAATTCAAGCAGTTGAAGATGGAACTTCCGCTGCCAATTGGACTGGGAACTGGACAACAACGACATCTGATTTCGTATCATCGCCGCGTAGTTTTACCGACGGCTCTGGTGATTATTCGAATAACACAAATAAAACTACTGAACTGAATCAAACAATTGATTTGACAAATGTTTTAGATGCTGGAGTTTCATTTTACGCGAAATGGGAAATAGAAGCCGATTATGATTATTGTCAATTTCAGGTGTCAACTGATGGAGGAAATAATTGGATCGGACAATGTGGCAATTATACAGTGCCAGGATCAAATGTAAATGGAACAGTTCAACCGACTGGCGATCCAGTTTATGAAGGGTTTCAAACAAGTTGGGTATTGGAGGAAATTTCATTGAGTGATTATATTGGTCAATCCATTAAAGTTCGTTTTCAGTTAGAATCAGATGGTGGTTTACGAGAAGATGGATTTTATTTTGACGACTTCACAATTGCATACAATATTGATGACGCAGGATTAAATGAATTTTCATTCGATGCAAAAGTATTTCCAAATCCGGCAAATAAAGAGTTGACCATTAGTACTTCAAAACCAATCAACGCTGGAGTTATACAATTGGTCGATCAAAATGGAAAAGTGGTTATTGAAAAGAGTATAGAAGAAACGTCAAATCTATTTGCTGTCTCTTATACACATCTGACGCTGCCGACGATCTACTCTGTGTAGA
>OLID01000612.1_pt1 | contig 13707 bp, 9 predicted proteins | sample 1609361 | NCBI WGS metagenome assembly OLID01 (sample SAMN05416778, study PRJEB24817) | seawater metagenome | isolation source: Sea water | place: Canada:Atlantic | collected 2013-07
GCATACGAGGTTTCTGCCTGTCTCGTGGGCTCGGAGATGTGTATAAGAGACAGGAAGACAACCATGTAGTGGGAGAATAGAGCACCGCCACCTCCGGGTCGCGGTGCTTTTTTTTGTCCATTTGTCAGCCCTGACGCCCACGCCGGAAACACAGGACCTATGCCAGACACCACGGAATCATCATCACCTCGCGGCCCGGGTGCCGGTAGCGGACAAGGTGCCGGACAAGGTGCCGGACAGAGCGCCGGCAGCGGGAGTGTGCTGTCCTTAAAAGTACCGCCGAATTCAGTGGAAGCCGAGCAGGCCGTGCTGGGCGGGCTGATGCAGGACAACACCGCCTGGGACGACGTCGCCGAGGTGCTGCAGGCCGAGGATTTCTACCGCCACGAGCACCAGCTGATCTTCAACGTCATGCTCAAGCAGGTGGAAACCAGCAAACCCATTGATGTGGTGACCCTGGTCGAAGCACTGGACAGTCTCAATGAGCTGGAGACCGCCGGTGGCCTGGAGTATCTGACCGATCTGGTCAGTCACGCCCGTGGTACCGCCAACATCCGTGCCTATTCGCAGATCATCCGCGAGCGCGCCACGCTGCGCACGCTGATCCGGGTGTCCAACGAGATCTCCGACAACGCCTTCAACCCGGCCGGCAGGCCGGCTGCCGAAGTGCTAGATTTAGCAGAGCAGAAGGTCTTCCAGATCGCCGACAACCGCGCCCAGGATGGCGGCCCGCAGCAGGTCAATCCGCTGCTGACCAAGGCCGTGGAAAAGATCGATGAACTGATCAAGTCCAAGGGCGGCATCACCGGTCTGTCCACCGGTTACAAAGACCTGGACAAGAAAACCTCCGGCCTGCAGAAATCCGACCTGATCATTGTGGCCGGCCGCCCGTCCATGGGTAAAACCACCTTTGCCATGAACCTGGCCGAGCATGTGGGCCTGAGCCAGGACAAACCGGTGCTGATCTTCAGTCTGGAGATGCCCGCCGAGAGCCTGATCTTCCGTATGCTCAGCTCCATCGGTCGCATCGACCAGACCCGTCTGCGCAGTGGCCAGCTGGAAGACGAGGACTGGCCCAAACTGACCTCGGCCATCGCCAAACTCAAAGACCGGCCCATCCTGATCGATGACGCCGTGGGCCTGAGCCCGACCGAGATGCGCGCCCGTGCGCGACGCATTGCCCGTGAATACGGCGGTGTTGGTCTGATCGTGGTCGACTACCTGCAGCTGATGCAGATCAAGGGCTTCGGCGACAACCGCGTCGGTGAGATCTCCGAGATCTCCCGCTCGCTAAAAACCATGGCCCGTGAATTTGAATGCCCGGTCATTGCCCTGTCGCAGTTGAACCGGGGTCTGGAACAACGCCCCAATAAACGTCCGGTGATGTCGGACCTGCGTGAATCGGGCGCCATCGAGCAGGACGCGGATATCATCGCCTTTGTGTATCGGGACGAGGTCTATAACGAGGACACCCAGGACAAGGGTGTGGCGGAGATCATCATCGGCAAGCAGCGTAACGGCCCCATCGGTACCGTGAAGCTGGGCTTTATCGGTCACCTGCTGCGCTTCGAAAACCTGGCGCTGCCGGATTACGACGACAATTATGGTTGAGTCACTGACCGTCGATGCACACAGCTGGGCAGAGATCGACCTGGCCGCCGTGCAGCACAACTTCCGGCGTGCCCGCCATTACGCCCCGGACAGCCGTCTGTGTGCGGTGATCAAGGCCAATGCCTATGGTCATGGGGTGGAGCCGATTGCCCGTGCGCTGAGCAATGAGCTGAAGGGCGGGGACTGTTTTGCGGTGGCGACACTGGCCGAGGCGCGGCGTGTGTATCAGGCGCTGGGCCTGCGCGACATCCTGATTCTGCGCGGGCCGGTCAATGCCTCCGAGCTCACCGAGATCCTGGCCACCGGCTTTATGTGGGTGCTGCACTCGCCGTGGCAGGCCGATCTGCTGAAACAGGAATTGGCAAAGGGCATGCTGTTCCAGCCGCTGCGCATCTGGGTGAAAACCAACACCGGCATGAACCGCCTAGGCATGTCGCCGCAGGCCTTTGCTGACATCTGGCCGTGGCTGAAGAGCCTGCCGCAGCAGAAGTCGCTGATACTGATGTCGCATTTTGCCACTGCCGATGAACCGGACAAACCGCTGGCGGCTGAGCAATTGAAGAATTTTCAGGCGCTGGCCGACAGTGTGGCGCTGGATCCGGACACTGATGGCATGAGCCTGTCTGCCTCCGCGGGTATTCTGGCCTGGCCATCGGCGCAGTTCAGCATGTGTCGTCCGGGCATCATGCTGTACGGGGCCTCACCCATGGTCGGTGAGCACGGCCCGGCCTTTGGTCTGCTGCCGGTGATGAACCTGAAGTCGCGTCTGGTGACCATCAATGAGGTCAAGGCCGGCGACACTATTGGATATGGTGCCACGTATCACTGTCAGCAGGACATGCGTGTGGGCATCATCGGTATCGGTTACGGTGACGGTTATCCGCGTCATGCACCATCGGGCACGCCGGTGCTGATCCACGCGGCCGGTAAAGTATGGGAAGCGCCGCTGGCGGGCCGGGTGTCCATGGACATGCTGACTGTGGACCTGACCGGGATTCCGGCTGTGCCCGGCGATGAAGTGTTATTGTGGGGGCAGGGCTGGGGCAGTCAGCTGCCCGCCGAACGTATTGCCGATCTGTGTCAGACCATTGCTTACGAGCTGTTCTGTCAGATCACCTCACGCGTCAAATTTGTGTATAAATAGAACCTATGGCCAAAACCGCAAAAACCAAAACCGCCTACGTGTGCAGCGACTGCGGCACCGAGCATGGCAAGTGGCAGGGCCAGTGTGTGGCCTGCAAAGAGTGGAATACGCTGACGCGCATCAGTCTGGGCACAACTAACCAGTCGCCGTCGGTACAGGCTGACTTCCGCCGTCAGGGGTACGCGGGTGAACGCTCGGCGGCGGTACAGGATCTGTCAGAAATAGACGTGGCGGCAGTGCCACGTTTTTCTTCCACCATGGGCGAGCTGGATCGTGTATTGGGCGGCGGTCTGGTGCCTGGTTCGGTGATCCTGATTGGTGGTAATCCGGGCGCCGGCAAAAGTACCCTGTTATTGCAGATCATGTGCATGCTGGCGCAGCAGATGCCGGCCATGTACGTGACCGGTGAGGAATCCCTGCAGCAGGTGGGCATGCGTGCCAAGCGCCTGGGCCTGCCGGAAAAGAACCTGAAGATGCTGGCCGAAACCCAGGTGGAAACCATCTGTGAACTGGCCTCGGAAATCCAGCCGCGGCTGTTGGTGGTAGACTCCATTCAGGTCATGCACAGCGGTGATGTGCCATCGGCGCCGGGCAGTGTGTCGCAGGTGCGTGAATGCGCCGCCTACCTGATCCGTTACGCCAAGCAGACCGGCACCGTGCTGTTTCTGGTCGGGCATGTCACCAAGGACGGCACGCTGGCTGGGCCCAAGGTGCTGGAGCACATGATTGACTGTTTTATCATGCTGGAAGGCGGCAGTGACACCCGTTTCCGTATTCTGCGCGGCCAGAAGAACCGCTTTGGTGCGGTGAACGAGTTGGGCGTGTTTGCCATGACCGAAAAGGGCCTGAAGGAAGTAAAAAATCCGTCGGCCATTTTCCTGGCGCGCACCGAGGAGGAAAGCCCGGGCTCGCTGGTGATGGTGTTATGGGAAGGCACCCGACCCCTGCTGGTGGAGATCCAGGCGCTGGTGGACGGTGGCCAGGGCGGCAATCCGCGCCGGCTGGCGGTAGGCCTGGATCAGAACCGGCTGGGCATGTTGCTGGCGGTGTTGCACCGTCATGGCGGCCTGTACATGGCCGACCAGGACGTGTTTGTTAACGTCGTCGGTGGCGTCAAGGTCACCGAAACCAGCGCCGACCTGGCGCTGCTGCTGGCCATCGTCTCCAGCTTTCGCGACCGCGCGCTGCCTCACGAACTGGTCGTATTTGGTGAAGTGGGCCTGGCCGGGGAAATCCGCCCGGTACCCAGTGGCCAGGAACGTCTGCAGGAAGCGGCCAAGCACGGCTTCCGCAAAGCGATTGTGCCCAAGGCCAATTGTCCGAAATCGCCGATCGCCGGGATGGAAATCATCGGCGTGAGTAAACTCTCCGAAGCACTGGCGGCCATGTAGATGGGTCAGCCGAACGGAATGACACATGGAACCTATTGTCTCGATCAAGAACCTGAACAAGACCTACAAAGGTGGGTTTCAGGCGCTGAAGAACATCAATCTGGATATCTACCCCGGTGAGATCATTGCGCTGCTGGGCCCCAACGGTGCCGGCAAGACTACGCTGATCTCCACCATCTGTGGCATCGCCCAGGCCAGCAGCGGCAGCATCACTGTTGACGGCAAGGATATCCAGAAAGATTTTCGTGCCACCCGCTCACTGATTGGCCTGGTGCCGCAGGAACTGACCACCGACGCCTTTGAAACCCCGTGGGTGACGGTGAGTTTCAGTCGCGGCCTGTTTGGCAAAGCCAAGGACCCGGCCTATATCGAAAAGGTGCTGAAGGACGTGTCGTTGTGGGACAAGCGCGACAACATGATCCGGACTCTTTCGGGCGGCATGAAGCGCCGGCTGCTGATCGCCAAGGCGCTGTCGCACGAGCCGCGCATCCTGTTTCTGGATGAGCCCTCGGCCGGTGTCGACGTGGAGCTGCGCCGCGAGATGTGGCAGCTGGTGCACAAGCTGCGTGAAAGTGGCGTCACCATCATCCTGACCACGCACTATATCGAGGAGGCCGAAGAGATGGCCGATCGTATTGGTGTAATTGCCGACGGTGAGCTGATCCTGGTGGAAGACAAGAAGAGCCTGATGCAGAAACTGGGCAAGAAGCAGTTGCTGCTGGAGCTGAAACAGCCGCTGGCGGTGTTGCCCGAGGCTTTGAAAGAATTCGAAATCGAACTGAAAGACGAGGGTTACACCCTGGTTTACACCTTTGATACCCAGGCAGAACGCACCGGGATTACCACGGTGCTGGACGCACTGCGCCAGGCGCAGATCAACTTTCGCGACCTGAGCACCACGCAAAGTTCGCTGGAAGACATTTTTGTGCGCCTGGTGAAGAAAGATGATGGAGAAAGTCTGGTGGAGAAACCCTCATGAATCTGCATGCTGTTAACGCAATCTACCGTTTTGAAATGGCGCGCACGCGCCGCACCCTGCTGCAGAGTGTGGTGGCACCGGTGATCACCACCTCGCTGTACTTTGTTGTATTCGGTGCCGCCATTGGTTCGCGCATCAGCCAGGTCGACGGCATCGGCTACGGCGCCTTTATCGTGCCCGGCCTGATCATGCTGTCGCTGCTCACGCAGAGTATCTCCAACGCCGCCTTTGGCATCTACTTCCCCAAATTCACCGGCACCATCTATGAACTGCTGTCGGCGCCGGTGTCGATGATCGAGGTGGTGCTCGGTTATGTCGGGGCTGCGGCTACCAAGGCACTGGTGCTGGGGCTGATCATTCTGGGCACAGCGACGTTTTTTGTTGATCTGCATATCCAGCATCCGCTGGTGATGCTGATGTTCCTGGTGCTGACCGCGATCAGCTTCAGCCTGTTTGGTTTTATCATTGGTATCTGGGCTGACAATTTTGAAAAACTGCAGATGATCCCGCTGCTGGTGGTCACGCCGCTGGTGTTTCTGGGTGGCACGTTCTACTCGGTCAGCATGCTGTCGCCGGTATGGCAGGCGGTGACGCTGTTCAACCCGGTGTTTTATCTGGTCAGCGGCCTGCGCTGGAGTTTTTATGGCCAGTCTGATGTCAGTGTATGGATCAGCATCGGCATCATCCTGTTCTTCCTGACCGCCTGCCTGGGCGCGGTGGCGTGGATCTTCAAGACCGGTTATCACTTGCGCAACTGAGCGTAACTGAGCTCTGCAGATGGCGCGTTGCTAACGGCGGCGCGCCATCACATCGTAGTGAGTGTCCTTGCCACTGCGCACAAAACTGTTAAAACCCGCTGCGCTCAGCCGCTGCTCGATATCGGCCGGGTCTGTCCACTTCTCGTTTACTTCATAAAACACCGTTTGCGTGCGTGCCAGGATGCCAGCCACGGCCAACTGCTCAATAACTGTCGCTTCGAATCCCTCCACGTCAATCTTGATGATGCATTGATCGGCGAGTGCCAGCAGGCTTCTGAGGCCGGCGGCATTCAGGGTGTTGATAGTAATGCTGCTGCTGAGTTTCAGTGGTGAGCTGCCGCGCAGGGTGGCTGCGCCGCTGTGGCCGGCCTGCACCGCAATCTGCGCGCTGCCTTCGGTGCTGGAAATGGCGGCGTTGATAGGCGATATGCTTTTTGCCTGATTGATCATGACATTATCGAGCAGGTAACCGTAGGTGGTGGCCACTGGTTCGAAGGCATAGACATTGCGACAGGCCGGGTTGCGCGCAGCGATCAGGCTGTACAGGCCCTGATTGGCGCCAATGTCGATGAAGCTGAAATCCGTGCGCTGCTGGTCCAGCAGATCGGAGAGCACATGGCCATAACGACCAAATACACAGAAATGGAAAGTGGCGTCGGTCCAGCGGGTACGCAGGTACACCCCGTAGCGGCTTTTGACACAACGGATGCCGTTGATGATGGTCGTTTCTGTGACTCCCTGCATGGGCAGCATCGTACGGCGCCGCGATGACGAGTATATGACAGTTACTCTTCAAGTAGCGACAAAGTGAGCCGATAGTACGGTGAAGGGTTTGTTTCTCCCACCTGTTTGTCCTCGCGCAAGAAAATCGTCCGGAGCAAGAAAATGTCTGCAAAATCGTCCTCCTCACTGAGCTTTGGGGCTCGCCTGACCATCTGGATGACCGGCGTGGTGCTGGTGTCCGTGGTGCTGGTGTCCAGCCTCGTCTACGTGTCCTATCGGGACTCATTCACCGAGGTCACCATGAACGAGATGGAAGTATCAGGGGCGCTGAATGTTCGCTCATTTCTGGACTGGGCGCTGGCCCGTCAGGACGAGATGCGTTACCTGGCCAGTCTGGACGCGGTGCGCTTGCAGGATCTGGCACAGATTGAACACCTGATGCTGCAGATTGCCAATGCCCAGGGTTATTACGACACCATCTTCTTTGTTGATCCCGCCGGTTCTGGCGTGGTGGGTGTTGAATATGATGGCAGCAATGGCCGGATCATGGCCCCGGAGGAGGCGCAGGCCTTTGCCGTGGCTGATCGCGCCTGGTTCCGCCAGGCGATCGGCGGTGAGGATGCATTCTCGCAGCCGGTGATCTCCCGTGCTACCGGCAACCAGGTCAGCACCGTGGCGATTCCGGTGCGTTTGGGCGGACAGGTGGTCGGGGTGATGCGTGGCGCGGTGCGGGTAGACACCATTCTGGGCCGGGTCAGCGAGCTGGGCGGCGGCGAGGGGCAGGAGGTGTATCTGCTGGGCGCCGACGCCATGCCGGTCACGCCCACACAATCCATCAGTCGCATGGATCAGCGCGTGGACACCGTGGCCGGTAATGCCATCGCCGCCGGCCGCAGTGGCGTCGGACAGTACACCAATGCCGCCGGTACACCGGTGGTGGGCAGTTACACCTTCATGCCCTTGCTGGGCTGGGGGCTGGTGCAGGAAACCCGGCAGGATGTGGCCTTTGCCGAGCTGAATGCCATGTTGTGGACGATTGTCGCGGTGACGCTGGTGGTACTGCTGGTGGCCATTGCTGCCAGTATCACACTGGTGCGCAGCGTGCTCAGAACCCTGGGCGGCGATCCCGAGTATGCGGCGCAGGTCGTGCGTCGGGTGGCGCAGGGCGACCTGACCGAGACCATCAATCTGCGCGCCAATGATCAGGACAGTCTGCTGGCGTCGATCAATGTCATGCAGGGCAGCTTGCGAACCATGCTGGACGAGGTCACGCAATACGCCGAGCAGGTCGCCGCCGCGGCCACCGAGCTGACCCAGGTCAATGAGGTGACCACGGATGGCATCGTCAACCAGAATAGCCGTATCGACAGCACCGCCGCAGCCATGAACGAGATGACCACTACGGTTGAGGAAGTTGCCGCCAATACCCACCGGGCGGCCGACAGTGCCCGGCAGGTCAGCGGGGATGCGGCCAGTGGTCGCGATGTGGTGGCGGCCACGGTGGCGGCCATCAGTGCCTTGTCAGCCGAGATTGAAAACGCCGTGCAGGTGGTGACGGAACTGCGCACTGACAGTGACACGATTGGCAGCGTCCTGCAGGTGATTGAAAATATTGCGGAACAGACCAACCTGCTGGCCCTGAACGCCGCCATTGAATCAGCACGCGCCGGTGAAAGCGGCCGCGGGTTTGCGGTCGTGGCTGATGAAGTACGGACACTGGCCAGTCGCACCAAGGTGTCCACCACCGAAATTCAGATCACCATCGAGAAACTGCAGGGCGGCGCGGTGAGAGCCGAGAAAGTCATGCAGGGCAGTCGGGCCGGTGCAACCTCGGTGGTAGAGCGCATTCAGGAGACCGATCAGGCGCTGGAGCGTATCGCGCAGGGGGTGTTGCTGATTGAAGAGATGACCCAGCAGATTGCCAGTGCTGCCGAGCAACAGACGTCGGCGGCACGCGAGATCAACAGAAATATTCACGGTATCAGTGACGTCGCCGACCACACCGGTCGCAGTGTCGCCCAGTCCACGGAAGCCAGCGATTCACTGGCCGGTCTGGCTGAGCGTCTGCGGGCGCTGGTAACCCAGTTCCGGGTATGATCAGTGGTGGTCCGGCTCAGCGCGCTGTGACCACCTGGTCGCGGCCGCCTTCCTTGGCCTGATACAGGGCGGCGTCAGCCCGGGCGATAAAGGGTTCAAGATCTTCGCCGGGTACCTGTTCGGTGACGCCGATGCTCAGCGTGACACGAATCTGGTTGCGGCCGAAGGCCACGGACTGCTCCTTGATGGCTTCCCGGATAATGTTTGCGCGCTTCACGGCTTCATCCAGCGGGCAATTGTCCAGCAGCAGGATGAACTCTTCGCCACCCCAACGGCACAGGGTGTCACTTTGCCGCGTGTGCTGCATGATGCCGCGCGAAACTGCCTGCAGTACCATGTCGCCGGCCTGGTGGCCGTGGGTGTCGTTGATGCGCTTGAAATAGTCAATGTCGATGCTGATCAGTGACACTGGTCGCGGGTACCGTTGTGTGCTGCGCGACAGATGCTCAAAGATCATGTCAAACATGTGCCGGTTGGCAATTCCGGTCAGCCGGTCACGGGTCGCCATCTCTTCCAGGCGACGCTGGTAGGAGCGCAGGGTAAAGTGCGCAATGATCAGCACCAGCATCATGATGGCGGCCGACAGCCCGATGTTCAGTAACAGGGTGTTATCCAGGCGCTGTTCGGTGATGGTGGCATCCTGCTCGACAATCAGGTACCAGTCGAACTCCGGTACCAGTCGGCTGTTGAGGAAAACGTGGTGGCCTTCACTGTTGGTGTATTCCAGCGAGGCGCTGGGCGTGCTCAGGATCTGGGTGGCGATAGCGCCCAGTGAGGCCCGGTCCTGCAACCGTGAGGTGCGATCATGGCCGCGCCCGGTCAGGGTTACATTGCCCTGCCGGTCAACAAAATAGATGGTGCGGTTGTAGCGCTGCTGGTAAGTATCGATCAGCCTGGTAACGGCTTCCACCGACAGACCGACACCGGTGGCGCCCATGTACTGGCCGCTGTAGTCGTTGACCCGGTAATTGATGAAGATACTGACGCGGCTGCGATCCGCAGTATCGGTGTCCACATTGACTTCGTAGGGTTCACGCATGCTGCGCACACGGAAATACCAGTCGTCGGCCGGATCCTGCTCGCTGACGGTTTTTAATATGCCGGTGGGGTGGTAATACTGGCGGCTTTGCTCGGACACATAAAACGCCGTGATGGTGTTGTATTCCTGCTGAATCTCGTTCAGGTAGGCGACGATGCGGTTGGGGTCTTCCTCGCCGGTCAGCGCCCAGTCGCGCACAAAGGTGTCGGTGGCCATGACTGAGGAGATCAGGATGGGGCGCAGCAGATCACGCTGGATCTCGGAGTAGATGTTGTCGCTGGTCAGTGGCAACATCTGCTCTGAAATATTGCGCGACAGCGAGTCACGGGCGACAAAATAACTGGTCAGGCTGGTGGCCATGAAACCAATGACCATCAGGGCAGTCAGTGCGCTGACAAATAGCAGTTTTCGTTTGTACATCGCTGTCTCGGCGAAGATTATTGTGCCCGAATGTTATCATCTTATGGGGGGCTCTGGCAGTGACAAGGTTTGTCATCCGCTGCTGCGGTCGCTACGTAAGTAATCTGCATACTGAAACGCTTGTCAGTGTGTCGTGCGTGGTTTACTGTCACTGTGTTAACGTTAATCAGACGAACGATTCATGATTTCAGCCATATTGACCTACCTGCAGGAAAACCAGCTCAACATGCTGGCGCTGATATTTTTCCTGGGCTGCTTTCGCGGCTACCTCTATTACACGGCGTTGCGGGCTGTCGATACGCCCTGTCTGGCCTATGCCATGCACCGCTTTCGCAAACAGTGGATACGCATGGCGCTGACCCGGGAAAACCGGATTGCCGATACCAATATAGTCGCCAACCTGGAGCGTAATGTGTCGTTCTTTGCTTCGGCCTCCCTGCTGGTGCTGGCCGGTCTGCTGACGCTGCTGAACTCCTCTGATGCGGTCATGAGTATGCTGGCCGATTTTCCGTTCTCCGACCAGAGCACCCGTGGTGAATGGGAGGTCAAGGTGATGCTGCTGGTGTTTCTGTTTGTTTATGCCTTTTTCAAGTTCACCTGGAGCCTGCGCCAGTACGGACTGGTGTCGGTGATGATTGGCGGGGCGCCGGAGCTGAAGCTGTTACCCAGCGAAGAGGAAATGGCCCGGCACGTGGAGTCCATCTCCAAGATGTCGTCCAAGGCCTCGGGCAACTTCAACAACGGTCTGCGCAGCTACTACTTCGCCATGGCGGCGTTGAGCTGGTTCGTTAACGCCTGGTTCTTTATCGCTCTGTCTGCGTTTGTGGTGTTTGTGCTGTATCGCCGCGAATTTAAATCCGACACCCTGGCCATTATGATGGAAGACCTGCCGGACGCCTGATCCCGCCCCATACACTACGGACCCCGCTTGATGATCAAAACGTTGTTCAAGAAGCGATCCCTGCTGCTGTCACTGCTGATGTTGGCGGCGATGGTGGTGGCTATCCAGCTGTATATTGAGCGCCGTTACCTGGAACAGGTGGAAGAGGTGCAAACTCAGGCAGTCAGCGAGCTGCTGGGCACCATCCGTTATCAACTGGAAAGCGAGCTGACCAATAACCTGTCCCTGATCAATGGTCTGGCGGCATTCATCGCATCGTACCCGGATTTTACAGCCACCCAGTTCGAGCTGTATGCCAGCACCGTGCTGGCGCGTGAACCGGCCCTGGTCAATCTGGCCGCCGCGCCGGGTCTGGTGATCCGACATATTTATCCCTACGAGGGCAATGAAGCCGCGATCGGTCTCGACTATATGCGCCAGCCCAATCAGCGCGCAGACGTTCTGCTGGCTGTGCAGACCGGTAGTATGATCATAGCCGGGCCACTGGAACTGGTGCAGGGCGGCACGGCCTTTATTGGCCGCGCGCCCGTGTATGTGCCCGACGAGACGGCAGCGCCCGCAGCGCCGAGAGAGCCGGGAGCGCCTGCAGCGCCCGCAGCGCCGAGAGAGCCGAGGCTGTGGGGCATCGTCTCCGCGCCCATCCTGGCAGCAACGATTTATGACAATGCCGGGCTGATGAATCTGCCTGCCGATCTCATGTTTGCCATGCGCCGGCCGGCATCGTCGGGCGGCGGTGAGGTCTTTTTTGGGGCACCTGCGACGTTTCAGAACCCGGCCGCCGTGATCATGCCCATTTCAGCCGGTGGCAGCACCTGGGAGATCGCGGCGGCACCGCCGGTGGCGTTGCTGCAGGGCGGTACGGCCATTTACCTGCTGCGCGCCGGCAGTTTTGTGGTTTTTCTGTTGCTGGCGGTGTTGCTGACCCTGCGCCACCGCCAGACTGAAAGCAACCTGGCTCTGAAGAATATCATTTTCCGCAATGAGCGTTTTTTGCGCGCGGTAGAAACAGTCTCGCAGGTCGGCGGCTGGCGCTGGTCGGATGATCTGTTTACCGAGCTGTCGACGCAGGCCCGTGACATCATGATGTTGCCGCGCAATGACAATGTGGTGGACATGACCGGCTTCTGCTTCAGTCTGGATACCCGCAGCGCGGAGTTGCTCTCTCACTATATTACCCAGGCCGTCAAACTGCGTCAGCGTATTGATCAGGAGCTGGAGTTGCGCCGTCGCGAAGGACGGGTCGTCTGGGTGCACCTGAAGGCCGACGTTGCCGAACTGGAAGATGGCCGGGTAGAGCTTATTGGTGCGATCCAGGACATCACCCAGCAGAAAAAAGTGGATCAGCTGATTGAGTATCAGGCCAACTACGACAGCCTGACCGGCCTGCCCAATCGCGGGCTGTTTCAGGACCGGCTGCACACGGCGTTGCTGCATGCGCAGCGCCGCAGCACGCGTATTGCTGTGCTGTTTGTCGACCTGGACAATTTCAAGTCGGTGAATGACAACCTGGGCCATGACGCCGGCGACGAACTGCTGGTAGAAACGGCACAGCGCATTCAGGCCAGTATCCGCGCCGAGGATACCGTGGCGCGTTACAGCGGGGACGAGTTTGTTGCCTTGCTGCTCGATGTGTTTTCCGCCAGCGTGGTGTCGCGCATTGCTGATGAAATTGTGTCGGCCATGCGTCTGCCCTTTGTGCTGGACGGGCGCCAGGTGTATTGCAGTGTCAGCATCGGTGTGGCGTTCTACCCCGATGATGGTGACAGTGTGGATACCCTGGTCATCAAGGCCGACCAGGCCATGTATGAAGTCAAAAAGTCCGGGCGCAATTCCTGGCAGTTCTATACCACCGCCATGCAGCTGGAGTCGGAACAGAAGCACCACCTGTACAACGAGCTGGTAGTGGCGCTGGAACTGAACCGGTTGTTCGTGGTTTACCAGCCTATCGTGGAGGCTGCCAGTGGGCGGGTGGTCGGCTGTGAGGCACTGGTGCGCTGGCCGCTGGAGGATGGCGGCTGGATTGCGCCGGATATCTTTATCCCGATTGCCGAGGAGCGGGGCCTGATCAATCGTATTGATCTGTTTGTGCTGCTGACCTCGCTGCGCTTTCTGAAAGAATTGAATGCGGCGTTGCCCGAGCCCATTGCCCTGTCAGTGAACGTGTCGCCGCGACTGCTGCATCTGCGCGATGATGACGCACAGGACTGGTTGCGGACGCTGGAACGGGAGAAAAATGTCAAGGTGACCATTGAAATCACCGAGCGGGTGCTGGTGGAAGACAGTGGCAGCGCCCACGAAGTGCTGGATCAGTTGCATCGGGCCGGGGTGCAGATAGCCATCGATGACTTTGGTACCGGCTATTCCGGATTGAGCTATTTCTCGCGCTTCCCGGTGTCGTCAGTGAAGATTGATCGCTCGTTTGTGCAGGACCTGGGGCTGCGCGCCACCGAAACCACGCTGGTGGAAACCATCCTGCTACTGGCCAGCAAGCTTGGCATCAAGGTGGTGGCCGAAGGGGTGGAAACGGAAAAACAGGCGGCATTCCTGCGCGATAATCATTGTGACTATCTGCAGGGTTACCACATCTCCCAGCCACCTGTCTCTTATACACATCTCCGAGCCCACGAGACAGGCAGAAATCTCG
>OLID01000614.1_pt1 | contig 13688 bp, 11 predicted proteins | sample 1609361 | NCBI WGS metagenome assembly OLID01 (sample SAMN05416778, study PRJEB24817) | seawater metagenome | isolation source: Sea water | place: Canada:Atlantic | collected 2013-07
GAGATTTCTGCCTGTCTCGTGGGCTCGGAGATGTGTATAAGAGACAGGCACAAGAAAAAGTGAATTGGCTTTCTTTTGAAAAAGCAATTGAATTAAATAAAACCAACCCTAAACCTTTATTAGTTTCTATCTATACAGATTGGTGCGGTTGGTGTAAAAAAATGTATAACGAAACGTATACAAACCCAATAATAGCAAAATTTGTAAACGAGAATTATCATGCGATAAAATTAAATGGAGAGGGCAAAGAACCAATTACTTATAAAGACTATACATTTAAATACAATCAGCAAGGGAAAAGTAAATACCACGAATTAAGTGCTGCATTGCAAAACGGAAAATTAAGTTACCCAACTACTATTATTTTAAACAAAGAAGAACAATTACTTGATCGAATTCCTGGATATTTACCCGCAAGAAAGATGGAAATGGTTTTAGCTTTTTTTATTAAAAAAGATAGAAAGGAAAAAAAATGGGGAGATTTCGTTAAGAGTTTCAAAAGTAATATCAAAGAATAATCACTTAAAAATTATTGCGCCTTTTTCTACTGTATAATAAAACAGAATGTTCTTTTTATCACAAATAAGTTTCCATTTTAAAACCTGATTTTTATAGTTTGATGCATCAGCAATAATTTGTTTTGGATCAACCTCTTCAATCAATCTCTCTAAATTTATCTTTGGTGATTGCCTCAATAAAACAATTGGATTCAATTGATTTCCTAATTGATAAACACCTAGACTATCAACTAACAAAAAAGTATTCTTTTTAAATTGATAACTACTTGAAAGTTGATTTTCAAATTGTATTTTTCTTACCCTCTTCCCTGTTTTGTAATCTTTAATTGCACTTAGGTTTTGAATAGTTAATGAATCTAAATCATGATGAATCTTTAAATTTCCTTTGTAATTTTCTCCAATTATTGTTTGTCTGCTTTTATTAAAAATGACAAATTCGGCTGTAGCTTCTATTTGATATTTTTCATAAAAAATACTGAATTGAAAAATGATAATAATTGATAAAAACGCGATTAAAGTTTTATAGGCTTTCTTTTCAAAATAACGAAAGCCAAAAATCAGACACAAATAAGATATAACTAAAAACAATACCGAAAATGAAATCTCTTTTATCAAAAAAGATTCCTGAATCGAAATCCAACTTACAAATTGATTCATCAACGAAATAATGAATATATAAATTTCAGCCAAAAAATTTGGCAACACTTGAAATAACGACAACGTAATTACTAAAATTCCAAACATTAAAATGACTCCAATAAACGGAATAATCACCAAGTTAGACAACATAAACAATCCTGGGAATTGATGAAAATAGAATAAACTCAAAGGTAAAACCCCCAATTGCGCAGCAACAGAAACTGTAAATAATTGCCAAAACTTATCCGTTAAAAACCATTTTGGGCTCCATAAATTATACAGTTTAGGTTGAATGGTAACAATACTAAAAACTGCCAAATAGCTTAATTGAAAACCAACATCAAATAGAAACATCGGCTTGCAAAGCAGCAACACAAACATCGATGCAATTAATGTATGCTGTACAAACGTTTTACGGTTGAAAGTCATTCCGATTGCAATTGCAGTAAACATTGTTACCGCCCTTACAACTGAAGCTGATAAACCTGCGATAATTGCAAAAAACCACAATAACAAAACAATTAAAAATGTTTTGATAATTTTTCCATTTTTGATCCTGTCTAATGGTTTTAAAATGAAAGTTAAAATCAATAAGATAATACCGACATGCAAACCAGAAACTGCCAAAATGTGAATGGCGCCAGCATTTGTATAATCCTCTAACAAATCTTTAGAAATATCTTTTCGTTGCCCGAGAATTAAGGCTTTAATCACAGCTAATTCCTCGCCTTTAAATCGGTTATTTATTAACTCTTCTTCAACTTTATTCCGGATGTTATCTGCAATTTTATAAATTGATTTTTCTTCAAAATCTTTAACTAGATAAGCTGTATTTCTCAAAAACACTTGATGATAAACACCTTGCTTTTCGAGATACTTCTTATAATTAAATTGATACGGATTTAATGGCTTTGAAATTGCACTCAATTCTGATTTAAAAAGAAAAGTCGATCCAATTTTCACTTCTGATTTTAAACTGTCTTTTTGAACGTTTAATAAAACTATTCCCCTAGTTTTTTGATCACCAACTTTATTGATGGAACCAAAATACTTGTCATAATACAAATTACTTTTTAGTACTTTTTCTACTCTAAATGTGATTAAAGAATCTTGGGTGTAATAGTTAGCGTAGTAATTTTCTTTATTAATATCATTCTGAAAAAACACAGTAAACAATCCGATGAGAATAAAGAAAATCCAGCTAGATATTGTAAAGTACAATCGCTTTTTAAAATGCTTGAAAAGAAAAATCAGTAATAATAAAACCGCAAAAAAAAGAATAATTTTCGCAATAGAATACTGCCATAATTTGTAATGAAATTGTACTACAATTCCGACAATTAGGCAAATAGTAAAATGAGTTGGTAAAAAACTTAGCAACTTCTTCATAGCATGATAAAGTTACTAAAAAAACAAGGAACTATTTCATACCTTCAATAATCAATCGAGCAGATGCTGAAGAAGCACCTTTTCCACCGAGGATTTTCTCTAATTCGTAGTATTCTAAAAATAAATTCTCTCGGTGTTTTTCATCAAGAATTTTGGTCAACTCTTCTGTTAACTTCTTCTTATTAAAATCAGACTGAATTAACTCAGTTACCACTTCTTTATCCATGATTAAATTGACTAAAGAAATAAATTTTAAGGTGATAATTCGTTTTGCAATTGCAAATGTAATTGCGCTTCCTTTATAACATACAACTTGCGGAATTTTAAACATTGCAGTTTCTAAAGTTGCGGTTCCTGATGTTACCAAAGCAGCAAACGAAATACTTAATAAATCATAGGTTTTATTGTTGATAAACTGCACATTATCCGTTTTTATAAACTGTTGATAAAACTCATAATCTTGACTTGGCGCGCCAGCAATTACAAATTGATATTCTTTAAAATCATCAACCACAGAAAGCATTACAGATAACATTTTTACAATTTCTTGCTTTCTACTTCCTGGTAATAATGCAATAATTTTTTTGTCTCCTAACCTGTTTTCTTTTCTAAAATCAACTTCGTTTACTTGCTTTCTATCTGCAATTGCATCTAATAACGGATGACCAACAAAATTTACTTTGTAATTATGTTTTGCGTAAAAATCTTTTTCGAAAGGTAGAATTACATTCATCATATCTACATCTCTCTTTATCTTTTCTACTCTACTAGATCTTGACGCCCAAACTTGTGGAGAAATGTAATAATTGGTTCTAAATTTATGTTGTTTTGCCCATTTTGCAATTCGTAAATTGAATCCAGAATAATCGATAAATACTACTACATCAGGCTGAAAAATTTCAATATCTTTTTTACAAAAAGCAATGTTTTTAAATATTGTTGGGATGTTTGCAATCACCTCTACAAAACCCATAAAAGCCAATTCTTTGTAATGCTTTACTAATGTTGCTCCAGCATTTTCCATTAAATTTCCGCCCCAACATCTAACATCAGCATTTTTATCTTGCTCAAACAATGCTTTTATTAGGTTAGATCCATGTAAATCTCCTGATGCTTCTCCAGCAATTATGTAGTATTTCATTCTTTTTATTAAGAATTATAACTTAATACAACTTGATTACAAAGGTAGTAATTGCAATTAATATTGTGGTTAACAAAACGCCTCTTGCTCTATAATCTTGTTTCTTTTTGATAAAAACAAAAAACACAAACAAATTCGGAATTGCGGCTAAGGTTAATATTTTCCCTGTTAAATTTTGTTCTTTAATGACGTTTAAAGTTTCTTGAAAATCAAATTTCGAGAAAAACTCAATATAAATAAAGACGCCCGAAAAAGTTGCAAGTATGGAAACTAAAATGCCAATTAGCATTTCTTTTTTTACAAATCCCATGTATTAATTTTTTGTATCATGTGATGCGCTGTCATATCAAATTGTACAGGAACCACAGAAACATAACCATTATTTAATGCCCAAATATCTGTATCTTCTCCTTTGTCTTTGCAAATAAACTCGCCAGATAACCAATAATATTCTTTTCCGTTTGGACTTGTTCTTTTGTCAAAATTTTCTTGCCAATTACCATTTGCTTGTCTACAAACTTTAATTCCCTTTATCTCCTTTTCTGGTAAATTTGGAATATTTACATTCAACACTGTATCGTCCGGAATCTTATTTTTTAAAGCTTCTAAAACAATTTCTTTTATGATCTTTTTTGACGCGGTAAAATCTGCATGCCAATTAAAATCTAATAAAGAAAAACCAATTGCTGGAACACCTTCGATCCCTGCTTCTACTGCAGCACTCATAGTTCCAGAATAAATTACATTTATTGAAGAGTTTGATCCGTGGTTAATTCCAGAAACACATAAATCAGGTTTTCTATTTAAAATACTATTTACAGCCATTTTCACACAATCTGCTGGTGTTCCAGAACAACTATATTCTATTTGCGGACCATCGTCAACCGTTATCGAATTACAATGCAACACGTTATCAACTGTAATTGCATGCCCCATTCCACTTTGCGGACTATCTGGCGCAACTACAAAAACGTCTCCAATTTCGTTCATTACTTCTATTAAAGCTCTTATTCCAGGAGCAGTAATTCCATCATCATTTGTAACTAAAATTAAAGGTCTTTCTTTCATAATTGTGATATATTTATAACAAATGTAACATAATTTTATGGGGTTTTATGTGTTCTGTTTTTAACATTTTGTAAACAGAATAATAGCTGTTTTTTAAGTAACATTGTATTGATAAAATCATAAAAAAAAGCTAATTAAATTTGTACTATCATTTTTGGTATAATTTTAGTAGTTTGCATTACTCTAAAATTGCAGAAAAAATTTAAAACACAATTACGAAGAACATGAAGAGAACTTTTAAATTTATAATCCCGTTTATAGCCTTTTTTATACTGCTATCAAGTTTTACAACAAAGCCTATTAAAAATGATCCAGAAAAAGATAAAGTATTAATTTCTGTAATTAATTACATGCTTACAAATGGACATTATTTACCTAAAAACTTAGATGATGATTTTTCTGAACATGTTTTTAAAACTTTTACAGAAGGATTAGACCCTTCAAAAAGATATTTTACACAAAAAGATATTACTGATTTTGCGAAGTACAAATACTCAATTGACAATCAACTTAAAAAAGCAGATTTAGCTTTTTACCATCTAGTTTATGGCCGATTTACTAAAAAAATTAAATCAGCAAAAAAATATTATGGAGAAATTTTGAAAGAGCCATTCAACTTCAACAAAAGAGAATCAATTAATATTGATTATGATGAAATTGCTTTTCCAGAGAACGAAAATGAACTCATTAACAACTGGAGAAAACAGTTAAAACTTAACACTTTAAGTAGAATTCAAGAAAAACAAGACTTAGAAGAAAACAAAGCCAAGAATGATAAAAAATTCAAGAAATCATCTTTTAAAACTCTAGAAGCAAACGCAAGAAAAGAAGTGTTAAAAAGCATGGATGAATTATACATCAGAATTGAAGAATTGGAAAACTCTGATTGGTTTTCTACTTTTTTAAATAGTGTCATTACTGGTTTTGACCCACATTCAACTTACATGGCGCCAAAAGTTAAAGAAAGGTTTGATGTTGACATGTCTGGTAAAATTGAAGGAATTGGTGCAAGATTACAAAAAAAAGGAATTTACACACACGTTTTTGAAGTAGTTTCTGGCGGACCTGCTTGGAAACAAAAAGAACTTGAAGCTGGAGATATTATTTTAAAAGTTGCGCAAGCAGATGAAGAACCTTTAGACATTGTTGGAATGCGCTTAGACGACGCCATCAAGTTCATAAAAGGAAAAAAAGGAACAGAGGTTAGACTAACTGTTAAGAAAAAAATTGACAACTCAATTCGTGTTATTTCTATCACAAGAGACATTGTTCAACTTGGTGAAACATATGTAAAATCTAGTGTTGTAAATAAGGATGGAAAGAAATTTGGGGTAATTAACTTGCCACAATTCTACATCGATTTTAGCGATAAAAACTTTAGAGATTCTGCAAAAGATATGGAAAAGGAAATTGCAAATCTTAAAAAAGAAAATGTAGAAGGTTTATTAATCGATTTGAGAAATAATGGTGGTGGTTCTTTAAAAACTGCTATTGAAATTGCTGGATTATTTATTAGTGACGGACCAATTGTTCAAGTAAAATATAGAGGAGAAAAACCTAGAGTTCAAAATGATAAAGATTCTAAAATTCAATGGAACGGACCTTTGGTTATTTTAGTAAATGAATTATCTGCATCAGCTTCAGAAATTTTTGCTGCTGCAATGCAAGATTATAATAGAGCTGTAATCATTGGTGGAAATCAAACGTACGGCAAAGGAACGGTTCAAAATATATTACCAATCAACCAGTTTTACCCAGACTACAAAGAAGATTTAGGTTTCTTAAAAATGACTATTCAGAAATTTTATCGTGTAAACGGTGGTTCTACTCAAAAAGAAGGCGTGTATTCTGATATTGCAATGCCGAGCAGATATAGTTATATGAAAGTTGGAGAAAGAGATTTAGAAGGCGCTCTGGATTGGGATAAAGTTGCAAAAGCAAATTATTCTACTGTTGATTCTTACGAGAATTTTAACGCAGTAGTAAACAATAGTAAAGAAAGAATTATGCAAAACCCAGACTTTTCTTTAATCAACGATTATGCAAAATGGTTAAAAAAAGGACAAGACGATACTACCTATTCCTTAAACATTAAACAGTTTAAAAAAGAAGAAAAAAAACATAGAAAGGAAGGAGAAAAATTTAAATCCGTTTTTAAATTTGCTTCTAAATTAAAATTTGAATCTCCAAAAAGTGAACTTCCATTAATCAAGAAAGAAATTATTAATGGTGATAAAAGAACTGCTTGGCATCAAAATTTAGCTAAAGACATTTACATTAATGAAGCTTTAAATGTGTTGAGCCAATTAAGAATGAAAAATTTAAATCAGATCATTAAAAACTAAGGTTTAAATTTTTATGGAATTCAACGTAACATTTAAAACAAAATGGGCAGATTTTGATGCAAACAGACATATGCGTCATACAGCTTATAATGATTATGCTGCTGAAGTAAGAGTTCGTTATTTTAAAGAACAAGGTTTATCAATCACAGATTTTGCTAAAGAAAATTTAGGTCCAATTTTATTTAAAGAAGAAACCAATTTTTATAAAGAAATTCATTTAGGTACTGATATTTCTGTAAACCTTACCTTAAAAGCCTTATCAAAAAACTTAGAACGCTGGAAGTTGCAGCATCAAATTTTTAACGAAGAAGGAAAACTTGCTGCACAAGTAAATGTGTATGGAGCTTGGATTGATTTACACAAAAGAAAGCTAGCTATTCCTTCAGAAAAATTTAAAGAATTATTCTCTTCTTTAGAAAAAACTTCTGATTTTGAAGAAATTATCTTAAAAAAGTAAACGTTAAAAAAATCTTAATATTCTTATCTTAACATAACATCAAATAGGTTTGTATAGAGTTTTCTATATCTTTAAAGCTAATTCTTATAATTAACTTAACCTAACGTTATTATGTTTCACAAAAAACAAGCACTTCCCTTTTTTCTTGGGATGATTTTTTGCTTTTCTACATTGCAAATTTCGGCACAATCCGATTATAGCAATTACAGCAAACTCACACAGAAAATTAAAAATCTTCAACGCACAAATTCATCTAGTAGTAAATTAGAAGAACTGACGACAACTGTTGGTGGTTACAAAATTTGGGCATTAACTTTGTCAAAAGGAGATGCTAAAAACAAACCAGCCATTGCTATTGTTAGTGGTGTTGATGGTTCTCATATTTTAGGTCCGGAAATGGCCGTAAACATTGCAGAAAACATTTTAAAAAATCATGCTGATGTATTAGAGAAAACTACTTTTTATATTTTTCCAAACATGAGTCCGAATGCTACAGAAAATTATTTCTCTAAATTAAAGCATTACAAAAACGGAAATGCAAAAAACACAGATGATGACAGAGATGGAGAGACAAACGAAGATCCTTTTGAAGATTTAAACAACGATGGTTTAATTACTATGATGCGTGTTGAAGACATAACTGGAGATTACATCAAATTGAAAGAAGACAATAGAATTCTTGTAAAAGCTGACAAAAACAAAGGTCAAACAGGAAAATACAAAATTTTTTCTGAAGGAAAAGACAATGACAAAGATGGCAAGTTTAATGAAGATGGTAAAGGCGGAATTCAATTCAACAAAAACTTTAGTTATGCCTATAATTACTTTAAACCAGGTGTTGGAGAACATCCAGTATCAGAAAAAGAAAATAGAGACTTATTAAGTTTTTTATATGAACAATGGAACATCTTTGCAATTATTACTTTAGGTCCAGAAAATAATCTTTCTAGCCCTTTAAAATATAATGCTTCTGGAGCAAGAAAAAGAGTTGTAACAAGTGTTTTAAAACAAGATGCCGCTTTAAACAAATTTTTATCTGGTAAGTACAATAAAATTACTGGAACAAAAGATGCGCCTGTTTCTAAAGGAAAAGGTGGTGATTTCTTTCAATGGTCTTATTTTCACTTTGGTAAACTAGCATTATCAACTCCAGGTTGGTGGGTTCCAAAAGTAAAAGATTCAGCAAAAAAATCTGCAAAAAACAAATTTGTAAATTATTTAAACTGGGCTAAAAAAGAAAACATTAGCAATGCATTTGTAGATTGGAAACAAGTAAGTCATCCTGATTTTCCTGGTCAAAAAGTAGAAATTGGAGGAATTGCTCCTTACAAAATGATAAATCCACCATTTAAAATGGTTGCTGACATCAGTAAAAAACACACAGATTTCATTTTAGAATTAGCTAAAATGCAACCAAATATTACATTACAGAATTTATCAACCGAATCTGTTGGAAATGGTTTGACAAGAATTTCTGTTGATGTCCATAATAGCGGAATTTTACCTACACACACGCAAATGGGAAGTCGTTCTAGATGGCTTCGCAAAATTAAAGTTGAGCTTAAACTGAATAAAAATCAACAAATAATTAGTGGTCAAGAAATCACATTAGTAAATAATATTGATGGAGATAGTAGCCAGAAATTTTCTTGGTTAATTAAAGGAAAAGGAAATGTTCAATTAGAAGCTGGCACTTCACATACAGGATCAGATTCAGCAACAATCAAATTAAAATAAAAAATTAGAAGACATGAAAATCAATAGAAATATATTAAAATCATTGTTGCTAGTATTTTTATTTCCATTAGCAATTGGTGCACAAAATAGTTCAGAAATTTTTAGAGCAGCTGGATCACCACACAATCCAAAAGTTCAAATTTCATTTAATAGATATTACACTTCAGAAGGATTGGCTGCTTTAAGTAAAAAAATTGCAGATGCACATCCAAACTTAGTAAGAAGAAAATCTATCGGTAAATCAGCTAAAGGAAAAGATATCTGGATGCTTGCTGTTACTAATTATAAAAAAGGACAAGCAGACAGAAAACCTGGGTTTTATGTGGATGGAAATATTCATTCAAATGAAATTCAAGGTGGAGAAATCGGAATTTACACAGCTTGGTATTTAACAGAAAACTTTAACGATAATGAATACATAACAAATATGTTGAATGATCGTGTTTTTTACATTGTACCAACCATAAATCCTGATGCTAGAAACGACTTTATGAAAGAACCCAATACTGGAAGTAGTCCAAGGTCTGGAATGATTGCTTTAGATGATGACAGAGATGGCAAGTTTGATGAAGATGGTTATGATGATATTAATGGTGATGGCTCAATTACGATGATGCGTAGAAAAAGTGATCATGGAAATATGATTATTGATCCGCAAGATCCAAGAAAAATGATTCGAATTGGCCCTGATGATGTAGTTACTGCACAACGTTACGAGTATCTTGGAAATGAAGGAATTGATAATGATGGTGATGGAAGAATTAACGAAGATACACACGGATATTATGACCCAAATAGGGATTGGGGATGGAAATGGCAGCCAGATTATATTCAACGTGGCGCATACAAACATCCATTTTCTTTACCTGAAACAAGAGCAGTTGCTGATTTTGTTTTAGCACACCCAAATATTGCTGGAGCGCAAAGTTTTCACAATTCAGGCGGAATGATTTTACGTGGACCTGGTGCACAAGAAGACCTAGCAACATATAACAGAGCTGATATTCGCATATATGATGCAATTGGAATGAAAGGTCAAAAAATGTTACCTGGTTATCGATACTTAACAGTTTACAAAGATTTATATTCTGTTTTTGGTGGTGAGCTAGATTGGTTTTATGGTAGTCGTGGAGTTTACACTTTTACGAATGAAATTTTCTCTCAATTTGCCTATTACAAAAAGAATGGAAGAGACAGAAATCAACTATATGATTTTGATAAAGAATTATTAATGAATGATGCTTTTACACCTTGGAAAGAATTTAATCATCCTACTTATGGAAAAATTGAAGTAGGTGGATTTAAGAAAAATATTGGAAGAGCAACACCAGGTTTTATGTTAGAGGAAGAAGCACATAGAAATATGGCATTTACTTTTTATCATGCATATCACATGCCTAATTTATCAATTGCTGATATTTCTGAAAAGAAAATGAGCGGTGGTTTAAAAGAAGTTACCGTTACAATTAAAAACGATCGTTTAATGCCAACGCATGCAAGTCAAGATTTAAAATACAATATTACAAGACCAGATTATGTTAGTATTTCTGGAGTAAATGTTGTTGCTGGAATGATGGTTACCAATGCTGATTTTAATGTAACTCAAGAGCAGAAAATAAACCCTGCTAAAATGAGAGTTCGTAATATCCCTGGAAATAGTGTTGTAAAAATTCGCTGGATTGTAAAAGGGAATTCAAAATTTACAATTAAAGTGGATAGCGCAAAAGGGGGCGTTGTTACAAGAAAAAGTAATTAAAAAAACTTATGCAATAAAGAAAGCTCCTCAAATTTGAGGAGCTTTTTTATTTTAATACCAGCGCTTCTTTTTCTTTTTTGAAGCTTCAGACTTTCTTCCTTTTCTATATTTACTAGAATTTGGAGATTTATGAACCTCAGGTTTCGCTTTTGGATCTAGAGGATACGGGTGATCTTCTATTACATCTAACTGCTTATTGATTAATTTCTGAATAGAAATAATGTAGTCTTTTTCATCTGCAGAACAGAAGGAAAACGCAGAACCATTTTGACCTGCCCTTCCAGTTCTTCCAATTCTATGCACATACGTTTCTGATATGTTAGGAACATCAAAGTTAATAACTGTATCAATATTCTTCACATCAATTCCACGTGCTGCTACATCTGTTGCGATTAAGATATTAATGTCTCCTTTTTTGAACTTTTGCAAAGCTTCTTGACGTAAAAGTTGCGTTTTATCACCATGAATACTATCTACTCTGTAGTTGTTTTTTAAAAGTGTTTTTTCTAATTTATCAACACCATATTTAGTTCTTCTAAAAATAATAACACTTCCTTTTATAGAATTTCTAAGCAAATGCAAACACAATTCTATTTTTTGAGGTTTAGGAACATAAAATAATAATTGTTGTATACCTTTTACTGTTGATGAAGTTGGAGCGACTTCAATTTTCACAGGGTTTCTTAAGACCGTTTTAGCCAATTCAACCACCTTATACGGCATGGTTGCAGAGAACAACAATTGTTGTTTTTCTTCCGGACATAAATGCTCAATCTTACTGATATCATCAATAAACCCCATATCTAACATTAAATCTGCTTCATCTAAAACTAAAGTTTCAATAAAATCTAGATGAAGTGCATCTTGCTTATGTAAATCTAACAACCTACCAGGCGTTGCAATTAAGACGTCAACTCCTTTTCTAAGCATATCTTTCTGTGGCTCGAATGAAATTCCGCCATAAATGATTCCAGTTCTTAAGTTAGTGTATTTACTATACTTTTGAAAGTTTTCTTCAATTTGGATTGCCAATTCCCTGGTTGGACTAATAATTAATGCTCTAATTTTCTTTCCTTTTTTTGAAGCATCTTGCCTATCAAAAAGTTGTTGTAAAATTGGCAAAGCAAAAGCAGCAGTTTTCCCAGTTCCTGTTTGCGCAGAAACTATTATATCTTTCTTTTCTAAAACTAACGGAATAGCTTTCTCTTGTACCAAAGTTGGGTTTTCATATCCGCTTTCGGCAACTGCTCTAACAATTGGCTTATTTAACCCTAATTCTCTAAACTGCATATATCTTTAAATAATGCACAAAGATACTGTAAAAAGTAGTGATTCTATTTTCTATCACCTAATATTCTAAGTAGTAATAAAAATAAGTTGATAAAGTCTAAATACAACATTAAAGCACCGATAATTGCTCCTTTTGATTCTTCTTCAGAACCAATTTCAGTTGCCGTACTCATTCTTTTTATTTTCTGAGTATCGTAAGCAGTTAATCCAACAAAAATAAAAACTCCTGCATAGGTAATTAACCAATACATCATTTCACTTTGCATAAAAAAGTTTACTACAGATGCAATGATGAACCCTATTAATGCCATAAATAAAAGATTTCCCCAAGAAGTTAAATCTTTTTTGGTGTAATATCCATAAATACTCATAATTGCAAAAGTACCGGCAGTTACAAAAAATGTGCTTGCAATAGATGCGCTTGTATACGCTAAAAAAACTACTGATAAAGTCAATCCGTTTAATGCAGCATATCCAGTAAATATAGTTCCAGCCAATTGTGCGCTCATTTTTTGAATCCTTACGATTAGATATCCTACTAAGAATATCTCACCAATAATTAAACCATAAAACATCATCATGTTTTCCTTAATCATTAGCTCAATTCCCTCAATAGAAGCAACATACATTGCAATTAAACCTGTAATTGCTAATCCGCCAGACATCCAAGTATATACTTTAGACATAAAAGCAGCCTGTATCGTTTGAACTTGCTCGCTGGTGTAATTTCTTAATTCCATTTTATAATTTATTTCCAGTAAAAATAAAAAAAAGAGCCATTATAAAACAGCTCTTATCGTTAAATCTTTAATAATTTATTTTTTTAACAAACCTGCTACAAATAATACAACAGCTGCTCCAATAACACCAGTTATTAAATCTCCAACAATTCCGTCCATAAATGAAATTCCTAAAACTCCAAATAACCATCCTCCAACTGCTCCTCCAACAATACCTAAAATCATATTCATTAAAAAACCGAAACCACCACCTTTCATTAATTTACCTGCAAGAAAACCTGCTAATGCTCCAATTAAAATTGCGTATAACATACTATAAATTTTTAGTTAGTAATTTTTAAATTTAGCAAAATATTTAATATCAAACACTTAACAAACAATCGAGTTATCAACAGAGATATTAAAAACTAAAAAATCGCATTACAGATTGCAATACGATTTTAGCCTTGTAAAGACAAAGAAACTTCTTCGACTCCGCTCAGGGTAAACTTCTCGTCTTTTTATTTCTCTAAAATGTGTTATAAAAATAGCTCTTCGTTTCCGAAGAGCTATTATATTGTACCTGTCTCTTATACACATCTCCGAGCCCACGAGACAGGCAGAAATCT
>OLID01000618.1_pt1 | contig 13636 bp, 16 predicted proteins | sample 1609361 | NCBI WGS metagenome assembly OLID01 (sample SAMN05416778, study PRJEB24817) | seawater metagenome | isolation source: Sea water | place: Canada:Atlantic | collected 2013-07
GAGATTTCTGCCTGTCTCGTGGGCTCGGAGATGTGTATAAGAGACAGATTTAACTCAATTTGAAAAAGCGAAATGGTAATTATTTTAACGAATCAAAATCGTCAATAATTCCGAGACGTTTTGCTCTTCGTTCCCAGCTTTTTCTAGCTAAAGCTTGTAGGTCTTCAATATTATCGCTTTCGTCCATGATTTCTAAACCTAATAAGGTTTCAATCATGTCTTCTTGCGTAACTAAACCACTTACAGAGCCATATTCATCAACAACCAACGCAATGTGTTCTCTTTGCTCTATTAATTCTGCAAATAAATCTGGAATTGGTAAATTTCTTTTGGTAGCAATAATTGGTCTTTTAATTTCTTTTAAAGGATCATTTCCGTTTCCATTAATAATAGCTTCTAATAATTGATCTTTTAAAAAATAACCTGTAATATTATCTGGATTTCCCTCAAACAAAGGAATTCTAGAAAAACGTAAATTAGGATTTTGATTAAAGAATTCTTGAATTGTTTGTGTTTCATCAGAAGATTTTAACACCGTTCTTGGCGTCATAATATCTTTTACTTCTACCTTTTTAAAGTTTAGTAAATTCTTAATCACTTTACTTTCTGATTCTTGAAAAACACCTTCTTGTTCAGCAATATCTGTCATCGCTGAAAAATCTTCTCTACTTAAAACAGATCCATGACCCGGTTTTCCAAAGAGTTTTGTGAACAATTGTAATACCCACAAAATTCCTGTCCATTTAAAAATGAAAATAAAGATTGTTAACGTTTGTGTACTAAATTTTGCTAATTTTTGCCAATGAGTTGCCCCGATAGTTTTGGGGATAATTTCTGAAATAATTAGAATTAAAACAGTCATAATTGCAGAAACAATTCCAACGATATTTATTCCAAATAAATCAATTTTATAAGGTAAGCTTTCTGCTTGAACACCCACTAAAATAGCACCAACAGTATGTGCGACTGTGTTTAAAGTTAAGATGGCAATTAGTGGTTTATCAACATCTTTTTTTAGTTTTTCTAATTGAAAAGCAAACGCTTTATTTTCGCCTTTTTTTACTTCAATAAAAGTTGTTGTAACACTTAGTAAAACCGCTTCAAGAATTGAGCATAAGAATGAAAAAAAGATTGAAAAAGTGGCAAAAACTAGTAATAGTGTCATAATAAAATTTGGTTCGATAAAGATACTAAAAAAAAAAACCGCAAGTATTTAAATACTTACGGTTCTAAAAAATGTTTTTATATGTTTTAAAAAATGTAATTTACTCCTAAGCCAAAAACTTCTTTAAATTGTGTTTTGCTAGAAGCATTATCATCAACAATTGTATGAAAGTTTAAATTGGTAGATAAGTATTTATTGATTTGCATTACAAAGTTTAATTGATAATCTAAATCGATGTTTGTTGGTTTTTCTAAATAATTAGAATACAAGTTTAAAATATTTTCCATCGTAATGTTTTCCATAATAACAGTTTTATAGTTTAACGAACCATTAAAACCGAATTCATAACGCGTGTTTTTACCTAAATCAGTTCCGTAGCTTCCAGAAAATTCATCTGAAACCATTGTAATTTTTGAAGTTAAGGGCGCTAAATTAATTTTAAAATTATCTGATTTTTTCCATAACATACCAGGCCCAAAACTTAAATACCCTGGCGCTAAAAATGCAGACGTTTTTGCTTTGGGTATTGTTTTGTAATTATAACCGTTTGTAAACTGTGTTTTAAAGTTTATGAAAGCTGAGTAAGACCAATTCCCTTTTGCTTTTTTTCCATATAAGGAGTTGAATTCAAAACGGTCATCGGTTTTTCTTGTTCCATTCCCTTTTACGTTGTTTAATCCGTAAGCAAAAATTATTTTATTATCCCAAGTTATATCACCTTTAGAGTAATTAAAATCGTAATTAATTCCTAAGTTTCCAGAAATGGTGTTTTCTCCACCAGCAATCCAATTAGAAAAAGAAGATTGATTTACTAAAAAAGAAATGTTTCCAGTTTTTTTCCAATTAGAAGTTGAGGCATCAGTTTTGTCCTGAGCTTGAATTTGAATTGCAGCAATAAATAATATAGCGAAGCTTATTTTTTTAATCATTTTTTTGAATTTGTTTTATCTATAAGACAGCAACTTTGTGATAAAGTCACATGAAGTTTATCTTTTGTGGAAAATATATTTTAAACCTAAACCGAAAATCTCTTTAAACTGAACTTTGCTAGACGCATTATCATCAATTAAAGTGTGAAAAAGCAGTTCTACATCCATGTATTTATTGACGTCAATTGTAAATCTTACCCGGTAATCTAAATCTACATTTTGAGCTCTTTGTAAATAGTTAGAATACATAGCAATAATGTTTTGCATGCTAATATTACTTGTTATTTTAAAATTAAAGTAAGCAGATAAGCTAAAACCTAAAGCGAACTTTACATTTTCTCCAGGATCTACACCATATTTTCCAGAAAACTCATTACTTACAAATGTAAATCTTGATGTAGCTGGTGCTATATTTACAGTGATTTCATCCGACCTTTTCCATAACATTCCTGGTCCAAAAGATAGATATGCTGGCGCAAAGAAGTCAGAAACTAAGGTTCTAGGTGTGGTTTTATAGTCATACCCTTTGGTGTATTGTGTTTTAAAGTTTAAGAAAAAAGACATAAACCAATACTTATTATACTTTAAACCTAATAATGAGTTATATTCAAAATTGTCATTCGTTTTACGTACTCCAGCATCTTTAATATCACTTAAACCATAAACCGTAATAATTCTATTATCCCAGTTCCATCTTCCACTTTTATAATTTAAATCGTAATTAATACCGACATTCCCAGCAATAGTATTATCTCCACCGGCTTTCCAATCTGTAAAAGTCGATTGATTGAACAAAAAAGAAAATTGTCCTACGATTTTCCATTTAGGGACTACAACAATACTATCACTCTTTTTTTCTTGAGAAAAACCGAGGACAGAAATTAATAAAACACAACCTAAAAGGTGCTTTTTCATCAGATTTTAAATAAATTAAAGCAGCAAAAGTAATATGTTTTAAAGGAAAAAAAAATTATTTTGTAGCTTTATATAGTGGAACCGTAGAGCACGCTTCGCCAAACATTATTGTTTTTGCAACTGGCTGAATCTTTTGAATTAATAAAGTATATGCAGAAGCAGGAATTGGCTTGTTTGTACAACCTTTTATAATTATAGGTTTTCCTTTATATTCTTCTAAAGAAATTGAATTAATAACTTCCTCAAACACAAGAGATTCTAAAGTCTCTAGATTACCAACCACAATTTTTTTCACGAAAGGAGATAGTTTTGTTGCCAATAATAAATAAGCCCAAGAAGGAATAATTGCTTCAGAAGAACAAGTTAACGCAACATAATTACCTTGATATTGATTCCAATTATGATTGTTTACAAATGCTCTAAAATCTTTTTCTTTTAAAATGATTTCTTGAAACAACCAATCTTTGATATCAAAAACAACACGTGCTCCTTCAGGATAAAAATCTTCAAGATCCAATGTTACTAATTTACTATTTGTAACTCTATTGATTATTTCTTCAGCCATACTTAAAGCATTCCAAGTTCTAATTTCGCTTCTTCACTCATCATATCTTGTGTCCAAGTAGGATCAAAAGTAATTTCCACTTCAGCTTTATTTATTTCTTTTAAAGTCATCACCTTATCTTCTACCTCTCTGGGTAAAGATTCAGCAACAGGGCAATTTGGAGATGTTAATGTCATTAAAATTTTCGCATCATTATCTTCGTTTACAAAAACGTCATATATCAATCCCAATTCGTAAATATCTACAGGAATTTCAGGATCGTAAATAGTTTTTATTACGTTTACAATTTTGTCCCCTACTACTTCTAATTCAGCTTCAGTCATCTTCTTTGTTTTTTATTTTGCTTGCAATGCAATTGCATATATTTTTATTTGTTTAATCATAGAAACTAAACCGTTTGCTCGTGTTGGACTTAAATGTTCTTTCAGTCCAATTTCATCAACAAAATTTGTGTCAGCGGCTAAAATATCTCCTGCTTTTTGGTCGGAAAAAACACGTAATAATAACGCAACAATTCCTTTTGTTAAAATAGCATCACTATCAGCGGTAAAAATAAGTTTATCATTCTGTAAATCAGAATGTAACCAAACTTTAGATTGACAGCCTTTTATTAAGTTTTCATCCAATTTAAAGCTTGCATCGATTAGTGGTAAAGACTTTCCTAAATCGATGATATATTCGTATCGATCCATCCAATCATCAAACATCGAAAACTCGTCAATAATTTCTTCTTGTATTTCTTTGATAGTCATTTTTTAAACTTATTTTTGCACAGTATAATAACTGATTTTGTAAAAGGGCAAAATTAAGGATAATAAATAACAAATGAGTAAATTATTAGCAGTTGGTACTGTAGCTTTTGATGCAATTGAAACGCCTTTTGGTAAAACAGATAAAATCCTTGGAGGTTCTGGAACTTTCGTTGGATTAGCAGCAAGTCAATTTGGTGTAGAAACAGGAGTTGTTTCTGTTGTTGGTGGAGATTTTCCGCAATCCTATTTAGATATGATGAATTCTAAAGGAATTAATACTGACGGGGTTGAAATTATAAAAGAAGGAAAAACATTTTTTTGGAGTGGAAAATATCATAACGATATGAACTCTAGAGATACGTTGATAACTGAATTAAATGTTTTAGAGCATTTTGCACCAGTTGTTCCAGAAAATTTTAAAGATTCTGAAATTGTAATGTTAGGAAATTTACATCCATTAACACAAGCATCAGTTTTAGATCAAATGGCAGTAAAACCTAAGTTAGTAGTTTTAGATACGATGAACTTTTGGATGGATATAGCTTTAAATGATTTACATGAAGTAATAAAAAGAATAGATGTAATTACAATTAACGATGAAGAAGCGCGTCAATTAAGTGGAGAATATTCGTTGGTAAATGCTGCGAAAAAAATCCATGAAATGGGACCAAAATATGTTGTGATTAAAAAAGGAGAGCATGGAGCTTTATTATTTAATGAAGGTGAAATGTTTTTTGCACCAGCTTTGCCATTAGCAGATGTTTTTGATCCTACTGGAGCAGGAGACACATTTGCAGGAGGTTTTTGTGGGTATTTAGCAAAAACAGGAAACATTTCTTTTGAAAACATGAAAAATGCCATTATTTATGGGTCTAATTTAGCATCCTTTTGTGTAGAAAAGTTTGGAACACAAAGAATGGAAGAACTGACCAAAGATGAAGTAAAAGAACGCTTAAAAGCCTTTAAGCAACTAACACAATTTGATATTGAAATTTCATAAATATAAATCCGCGCTTTTTGCTGCGGATTTTTTTTTAACACAACACACACTAAATAACTGAGATTAAAATGAGTGACGCTTTAAAACACGAATGTGGAATTGCAATGGTTAGATTATTAAAACCATTACAATATTATAAAGACAAATATGGAACGGCGTTTTACGGAATTAACAAAATGTATTTGTTAATGGAAAAACAACACAATCGTGGTCAAGACGGAGCTGGTTTTGCAAGCGTAAAGTTTAATGTGAATCCAGGAACTAGATACATTAGTAGAGTTCGTTCAAATCAATCGCAACCAATTCAAGATATTTTTGGACAAATCAATGATCGTTTAAATGGTGTTTTAGAAGAAAATCCTGATAAAAAAGATGATGTTGCTTGGCAAGAAGAAAACATGCCATATGTTGGTAACTTGTTTTTAGGACATGTTCGTTACGGAACTTTTGGGAAAAATAGTATTGAAAGCGTACATCCATTTTTACGTCAATCTAACTGGAAACATCAAAACTTAATTGTTGCCGGAAATTTTAATATGACGAATTCTAAACAGTTATTAGAAGAGTTGGTTGAATTGGGTCAGCATCCAAAAGAGTTTACAGATACGGTAACTGTGATGGAAAAAATTGGTCATTTTTTAGAAGATGAGGTTGCAGGTTTATATAACAAAGCAAAAGAAGCAGGATTTAATAAAAAAGACGCTTCGCCATTTATTGAAGAGCATTTAGATTTACAAAATGTTTTACAACGTTCTGCGAAAAACTGGGATGGTGGTTACGCAATGGCTGGTTTAGTGGGCCATGGAGATGCTTTTGTATTGAGAGATCCGTCAGGAATTAGACCAACTTATTATTATCAAGATGATGAGGTTGTAGTAGTTGCATCAGAAAGACCTGTAATACAAACTGTTTTTAATGTTGATATTGATAAAGTTCAAGAATTAGAAAGAGGTCATGCTTTAATCATAAAGAAAGATGGAAATATAGATGTAAAGCCAATTTTAGAACAAAAAGAAAAAAAATCATGTTCTTTCGAACGTATTTATTTTTCTCGTGGAAGTGATGCATCCATCTATGAAGAGCGTAAAAACTTAGGAAAACTAGTATTTCCAGAAATTCTGAAATCGATTGATAACGATATTACAAATTCGGTTTTTTCTTACATTCCGAATACAGCAGAAACGTCTTTTTACGGAATGACAGAAGCTGCAGAGGATGTTTTAAATCAACAAAAAACAGCGAAAATATTAGCAGGTGGTGGAGAATTATCTGCACAAAAAGTGACTGAAATATTATCAGAAAGACCACGTTTTGAAAAAATTGCCATAAAAGATGCAAAATTAAGAACTTTTATTGCTGATGATAATTCTAGAGACGATTTAGTAGCGCACGTTTACGATGTAACTTATGGTGTTGTTAAACCTACAGATAATTTGGTAATTATTGACGATAGTATTGTTCGAGGAACTACGTTAAAGAAAAGTATTATTAAAATCTTAGATCGTTTAAATCCAAAGAAAATAGTAGTTGTTTCTTCTGCTCCACAAATTCGTTATCCAGATTGTTATGGAATTGACATGGCAAAAATCGAGGATTTTATTGCATTTAGAGCTGCTTTAGAATTGTTAAAAGACACAAATCAATATCATATTGTTGATGAAGTTTATAAAAAATCTGCTGCTCAAAAAAATAAGACAGATAGTGAAATTGTAAATTATGTAAAAGAAATTTATGCTCCGTTTACAAGAGAAGAAATTTCTGCTAAAACAGCTGAAATGCTGAAAACTGATGATATAAATGCTGAAATTGAGGTAATTTATCAATCAGTTGATAATTTACATATTGCTTGTCCAGATAATTTAGGAGATTGGTATTTTACAGGAGATTATCCAACAGATGGAGGTCACCGAGTTGTGAATCAGGCTTTTATTAATTTTTATGAAGGAAATAACGAAAGAGCGTATTAAATCATTTTGTTAAAAACATAAAAAAGCATCCAAATTTGGATGCTTTTTTTATTTATAAGTATGAGTGAGATACTAAAAAAGGCTATGCCTTTATTTAGCAGCTGCGTATCTTTTTTCAACTTCGTTCCAGTTAATTACATTAAAAAATGCATTGATATAATCTGGTCTTCTGTTTTGGTAGTTTAAATAATATGCGTGTTCCCAAACATCTAATCCTAAAATTGGAGTTCCTTCGCAAGTAACACCTGGCATTAATGGATTGTCTTGATTTGGAGTTGAACAAACAGAAACTGTTCCATCTGCATGTACACATAACCAAGCCCAACCAGAGCCAAATTGTGTTGCTGCTGCTTTAGAAAAAGCATCTTTAAAAGCATCAACAGAACCAAAAGCGGCTTCAATTGCGTCTCTTAAATCTCCTGTTAAATACCCTTTATCTTCAGGATTCATTACAGACCAAAATAACGAGTGATTGTAAAATCCACCACCGTTATTTCTAACAGCTCCGTTGCTCATGTCTAAATTAGCAAGAATGTCTTCAATAGATTTCCCCTCTAAATCAGTTCCTGTAACTGCTCCGTTTAATTTTGTTGTATATCCATTGTGATGTTTACTATGGTGAATTTCCATAGTTCTTGCATCAATATGTGGTTCTAACGCATCATATGCGTATCCTAATTCTGGTAATTGAAAAGCCATAATTATTTGATTTTTAATGATTAATTTTATTGTTTATCAGCTCAATTCTGATTTTTGCCTTCACAAATTTAACTGAAAATATATTTACCAACAACAAACGATGGTTTTGATTTTTTATGTTGATATAAAGAAAAATTATAGAAACAGTTTTCTAATAATTTGCGTCATTGGGATATTTAGACATAAATTCTTCTGCTTTTTCTACCATTTTTGTACATCCACAGAAAAAAGGAACACGTTGATGTAATTCAGTTGGTTCTAAATCTAAAATTCTTTTATAACCATCAGAAGCTTTTCCGTTTGCTTGTTCTGCTAAAAACGCCATCGGATTACATTCGTATAATAAACGTAATTTACCTTTGGGACCAATTTTGCTTGTTGGATATAAATAGATTCCACCTTTTATCATATTTCTATGAAAATCGGTAACTAAAGAACCAATGTATCTAGATGTATAAGGTCTATTTTCTTCTTCTTCTTGACAATATTTTAAATATTCTTTTACACCTTGAGGAAAATGCACATAATTGCCTTCATTTATAGAATAAATTTGTCCAATTTTTGGAAACGCAATATTAGGGTGTGATAAGTAAAATGTACCAATAGCAGGATTTAAAGTAAATCCGTTTACGCCATTTCCTGTTGTAAAAACGATCATTGTTGATGTCCCATAGGCAACATAACCAGCAGCAACCTGCTCGCTTCCTTTTTGTAAAAAGTCTTTTTTTGTAACAGGTGTTCCTTCTGGAGAAACGCGTCTGTAAATAGAAAAAATTGTTCCAACAGAAACATTTACATCAATATTTGAAGAACCATCTAAGGGATCCATTAATAAGACATATTTGTTTTCATTTGTTTTGTTTTTTCCTTCAACAACAACAAAATCATCCTCTTCTTCACTTGCAATTCCACAAACAATTTCTCTATTAATAATGGTTTGCTTAAATAAATCGTTTGCTAAAACATCTAACTTTTGTTGAGTTTCACCTTGAATATTTACGTCACCAGAAGCGCCAGTAATATCTACCAAACCAGCCTTTCTAATTTCGTGATTTACTACTTTAGCAGCTAATCTTATAGAATTAATTAAACGAGATAATTCTCCAGAAGAATATTGAAAATGATTTTGATTATCAATAATAAATTCTCCTAAAGTTGTGTGAGATTGATTCATGTCAATTAATTGTAAATGGTTTACAAATATCGTTTAAATTTGTTGTACTTAAAATTATATTATGAGTTTTATCATTAGACAAGGGCAAAAAGAAGACATGAAAAATGTGATGCGATTAATTAAAGAACTTGCACTTTTTGAAAAATTGCCAAAGGAAGTTGAAATTACAGAAGAAGATTTAATAAATGATGGTTTTTCTGACAATCCAAGATTCATGACATTTGTTGCTGAAGAGAAAAATGAAATCATTGGCGCAGCATTATTTTACGAAAGATATTCTACCTGGAAAGGACGTGTAATTCATCTTGAAGATTTAATTGTTACCGAACAAAAAAGAGGTTTTGGAGTTGGAATCGCTTTATATAAATCGGTTTTAAAACATGGTTATGATTTAGGCGCAAAGAGAGTTGTTTGGGATGTTTTAAGTTGGAACAAAAACGCCATTGATTTTTATAAAAGTACTGGCGCAACGGTTTTAGATGATTGGCAAGTTGTACATATGAGAGAAGACGCATTGAAGAATTTTATAGAAAATTAGTGATGAGAATATTTAAGTTTGGTGGTACTTCTGTTAAAGATGCAAACGGAGTTAGAAATTTAGTTCGTGTATTAAAACACGAAGGAACTGAAAACATTTTTGTTGTTGTTTCTGCTATGGGAAAAATGACAAATGCTTTTGAAAAAGTTGTTGATGCCTACTTAAATGATGAATTAAATCTAAAAAATTCGATTAATGAAATTCAAGTTTTTCATCAAGAATTTTTGAATGATTTATTTGAACCGGAAGATTCAATTCATACTGAAATCAATACTTTATTTGGCAAATTAAAAGAATTTTTAATTCAGAACTCTACCAAAGAATACAATTTTGTGTATGATCAAGTGGTTTGTTTTGGTGAATTAATTTCTACAAAAATAATAAGTTCTTTTTTAGATAAATCGAACATCAAAAATACTTGGTTAGATAGTAGAGAAATTATTAAAACAGATTCTAACTATAGAAATGCAGCTGTAAACTGGAAAGAAACTCAGTTAAATTGTAAGCAAATAAATCAACAAAAATTAAATATTACACAAGGTTTTATTAGTCAAGATTTAAAAGGAAACGGCACTACTTTAGGTAGAGAAGGTTCTGATTTTACAGCTGGGATTTTAGCATATTGTCTAGACGCTGAAAGTGTAACAATTTGGAAAGATGTTGATGGCGTTTTAAATGCAGATCCAAGAGTTTTTGAAAATACAATTTTGCTAAATCAAATCTCATATCAAGAAGCAATTGAAATGGCTTTTTATGGTGCTTCAGTAATTCATCCGAAGACAATAAAACCTCTAGAAAATAAGAAGATCCCGTTATTTGTGCGTTCGTTTGAAAACTTAGAAAATAAAGGAACTAAAGTTAGTAAAGGAATAAATATAGAACCTATAATGAGTTGTTTTATTGTGAAGAAAAATCAAATATTGGTTTCTATTTCTGCAAAAGACTTTTCTTTTATGGTTGAAAAAAACTTGAGTTCTATTTTTGACTTATTACATCAATATAAGTTAAAAGTAAATTTAATTCAGAATTCTGCCATTAGTTTTTCGGTTTGTTTAGAAGACAATTATTCTAGTTTTATATCGTTTTATAATGAGTTGAAACCTAATTTTAAAGTACGATTTAACAAAAACGTTAGCTTATTTACAATTAGACATTTCGACTTAAAATCGATTACAGAAATTGAAAAAAAAGGCACTGTATTGTTAAGGCAAACGAGTAGAGAAACAGTACAACTAATCATTGATGAAAAAAATAATTATGACAACTAATAATTTTGCATTAAGTTTGTAGTTATGTCAATTTTTAACGAATGAGTATAGTAACATCTAAAGAAATTGCAAAGGTTTTAGGCTTTTCTAAATATGGGTTTTTTGGAACCTTTGTTGGATGGCTATTAATGAAACTTTTAAGCATTTCTACCATCAATAAAATCTACAATAATCATAAGCATAAAAAAGATGTAGATTTTTTAAACGGAATTTTAGGCGAGTTTAAAATTGAATTCGAAATTCCGGAAGAAGACTTAAAAAGAATTCCTAAAGACGGCCCATTTATTACAATTTCAAACCATCCTTTGGGGGGGATAGACGGAATTTTATTGTTAAAACTATTGCTTCAAGAAAGACCAGATTATAAAATAATAGCCAACTTTTTATTACATAGAATTGAACCTTTAAAGCCATTTGTAATGCCTGTAAATCCTTTTGAAACTCATAAGGAAGCAAAATCTAGTGTTGCAGGAATTAAAAGCGCATTGCAACATATAAGAAATGGAAACCCATTAGGAATTTTTCCTGCAGGAGAAGTTTCTACTTATAGAGATGGAAAACTAATGGTTGATAAACCTTGGGAAGAAGGCGCGGTTAAATTGATAAAAAAAGCTCAAGTTCCAGTAATTCCGATTTATTTTCATGCAAAAAACAGTAGAATGTTTTACGTATTATCTAAAATTAGCGATACGTTTAGAACGGCAAAGCTACCTTCAGAATTATTGTCTCAAAAACGACGCGTAATAAAAGTTAGAATAGGGAAACCAATTTCTGTAAAAGATCAAGATACCTATAAAGATATTTCCTCTTTTTCTGAATTTATCAGAAAGAAAACCTACATGTTGGCCAATCCTTTTGAAAAAAAAGCACCTAAAATTCTTTCTCCTCAAAATTTAAAAATTCCAAAAACACCAAAAGAAATCATCTCTCAAAAAAATGTAAAATACTTTATTAAAGAGGTAGATAAATTAAGAGAGAATGACAATAGATTGCTAGAAAGTAAAAACTATGAAGTGTTTTTTGCAAGTGCAAAAGAGATTCCTAATTTACTTCAAGAGATAGGTAGATTAAGAGAAGTTACTTTTAGAGATGTTGGTGAAGGAACAAATAAACCTATAGATTTAGATAAGTTCGACAATTATTATCACCATTTAATATTATGGGATCGAGAAGCAAAAAAACTTGTTGGTGCTTATAGAATGGGATTAGGGAGAAAGATATATAAAAATCACGGAATTGCCGGTTTTTACATTCATACCTTATTTAGGTTTGAGCCAGAATTGTACTCAATGATGGAAAACACTATAGAAATGGGTCGTGCTTTTATCGTGAAAGAATACCAGCAAAAACCAATGCCTTTATTTTTATTGTGGAAAGGAATTGTACATGTTACTTTACGATATCCGGAGTACAAATATTTAATGGGTGGTGTAAGTATTAGCAATCAGTTTTCTGAGTTTTCAAAATCGTTAATGATTGATTTTATGAAATCTCATTATTACGATCCTTATATTGCGCAATACATTTTTCCAAAGAAAGAATATAAAGTAAAATTAAAAGATGATGACAAAGATTTTGTCTTTGATGCCACTAAAGCTGACATGCAAAAGTTTGATAAAATCATTGATGAAATTGAGCCAGGAGCATTAAGAATTCCGGTGTTAATTAAAAAGTATGTAAAGCAAAATGCACGTTTAGTTGCGTTTAATGTAGATCCAAAGTTTAACAATGCTGTTGATGGCTTAATGTATATTCGAGTTGCAGATTTACCAGAAAGTACTGTAAAACCTGTAATGGAGGAGTTTCAAGCCGAGCTAGAGCGAAAAGCAACTGAGATTCAAGAGATAAAAGAAGAATCATAAAAAAAGCCAAACAATTTTGTTTGGCTTTTTTTATGAATTACAAGTAGATTTAAAACCAACTTTTTTTATTCGTTTGATACATGTAAACAAATTCTTCATCTGTTTTAGTTAAGTAAATAATTCCTTCAATAACTCCAATAATAACTGGAATAAAAACTAAAAAAGCACCAATTATTAAACACATTAAAAGGTACGAAAGAAAAGTTAAACCTAATAAAAGCATGCCTTCTTTGGTATATCCTAAAATAAATTTATGAATACCAAATTGTCCTAATAATATTGCTAAAATACCAGCAACAACTCTTTTGCTTGATTCATTTGGAACAGAGTTTCCGTTTTCGTCTATAACTTGCATTTATTTGTCTTTAAATTGATTGAAATATAAAATTACAAAAAAGCAGCATCTTTTGGCTCCCAAAGCTCAATTTTATTTCCGTCTAAATCTATAATCCACCCAAATTTACCGTAATCGTATTCTTCAATTTTTCCAACAACGGTGATACCTTCCTTTTTTAATTCTTCTAAAAGTTCAACTAAGTTTTCAACCCTATAATTAAACATAAAGTCTTTTTTTGATGGTTCAAAGTGATTAGTATCTTTAGTAAACGGGCTCCATTGTGTTGAACATTTATTTCCATTTTCATCTTTCCACCAAAAAGTACAACCCCAATCATCTGTATTAAATCCTAAATGATTTTTATACCAATCTTTTGTTGCTTTCGGATCTTCTGTTTTAAAAAATAATCCACCAATTCCTGTCTCTTATACACATCTCCGAGCCCACGAGACAGGCAGAAATCTC